>Ga0206817_1015_pt1 | contig 74920 bp, 69 predicted proteins | sample Alteio_BWOrgCont_89_FD_152873 | JGI IMG/M metagenome (GOLD analysis project Ga0206817, IMG submission 152873) | Enriched cells from forest soil in Barre Woods Harvard Forest LTER site, Petersham, Massachusetts, United States -... | ecosystem: Environmental > Terrestrial > Soil > Temperate forest >...
CAAAGACGCAGCGACGGTGGCGCAGGCGACGATCGCCGGAGCGGGTCTCGGAACCATTGGCGGTGCCGTGGCCAACGATGCGGCCAAAGGTGCCGGATACGGGGCTCTGGCCGGGGGAGCCGCGGGCTTGATCTACACCCTCTTCACCCGTGGAGATGAGGTTGTCCTCAATACCGGGCAGGGAGTCGAGATGGTTCTGCAGCGTCCGCTTACGATTTCGCAGGCGAACCTGACTGGGCCCGATGTTGCCGGACAGGCAGCCATCGTTCCCTCAGCGCAGCAGCCCATGGCCAAGCCCAAAGCAAATATCTTATGCCCGCTGGGCAGTCTGGGTTGCTCCTGAAGCGAATCAGGAACAGCCAGTTGAATAACAAGTAGATGAGCGAAGAAAGTACTACAGAAAAAACGAAAAGCAGTTCCAGTTTCCAGCGCACGCACCTTCAGTTGTGGGTGCGTGACTTCATTATTTCGGTGATGGCCTCTTTCTTCATCATCACCTTCCTCTACCAGCCGGTGAAGGTTGAAGGCACTAGCATGCAGCCTGAGCTGCGCGACCAGGACCGGCTTTTCGTCAATAAATTTGCCTATAACTTTGAAAAGATCTCCCGCGGCGATGTAGTTGTTTTCTATTACCCGCGCGACACGCAGAAGAGCTACATCAAGCGCGTGATTGCGCTGCCGGGCGACAACATCCGCATCGACGACGGGCGCGTTTACGTCAACAGCAAACGCGTTGATGAGCCATATGTCCCAAAACGTTTTTTCGATGCCCGATCGATGGCCGACATGGTCGTTCCGCCGAATCAATATTTTGTGATGGGCGATCACCGCTCCATCTCAAGCGACAGCCGCGATTTCGGCCCCGTGACCCGCAAGTTGATCTATGGCAAGGCCGCGTTCGTTTACTGGCCTGCGGACAACATGGGCGTCATTCGCTAGAGGGTGCAGATGCCGATCTGGCCGCCATCTCTCCGGTTACGATCTTGAGCGTGCCGCCATGCTCTGTGCAGTTCACTGAGGCGGATTCGGCTTGTCGATATTCTGCGATGTGCCTATCCGCTTGAGCGTGAAATTCAGCTTTGAATCGATCGGTTTCATATCGCCATCGAGCTGCTGCAGCGTGTTGTCGTCAACGCGCAAATAGTATTCCTTCCCCGATTTGTCGGGATCGAGCTGATAGACAGTCGCATCCGCATTTCCCGGCATGCCGCGCAGCACCTTCCACGAGCCATAATTGGTAAAGCTCCCACGGTCAATGTACTTCAGGTGCATCCGATAAACCGCATCGATAAAGTTATTCGGAGCTTTCTGATACAGGGTAAGCGTAGTGATGATGCCGCTGCAGTCAGCGCATGGAGTGGTGCCCTGCCAGGTGCCGAACACCTTCATTGTCTTCGTCATGGCGGCATATTGCGGCTGCTGTTTTGTATCTTTGGTCTGAGACTGCATGAATAGAGCGAACGCCATGATGGCAAACGCGCAAATGCTCTTGAAGCGAAGCATCAGTGGCCCCTCCTGCCAAATCTCCCTAACAATATCGCACCCGGTTAAGTCCCGGCCCTCAAAACCTGCTAAAATCTATTGAATCCACTCCATGGAGAAGCGATGCAGGCGATCCTTGCGCTCGAAGACGGGCGCATCTTCCGCGGCGAAGGCTACGGCGCCAAAGGCGAGTGCTACGGCGAAGTTGTTTTTAATACATCCCTAACCGGCTATCAGGAAATTTTCACGGATCCTTCCTATGCCGGACAGATTGTCGTTCTCACCAATCCGCAGATCGGCAACTACGGCACCAATTCTGCTGACAACGAAGCAAATAAGCCTTTTATTGAGGGGCTGGTTACGCGGGAATTCTCGCCGATCAGTTCCAACTGGCGCTCACAGCAGGTGGCCGACGAATATCTGGAGCGCTTCAACGTCCCGGTCATTTCAGAAATTGACACACGGGCTCTGGTCCGGCACTTGCGCACGCATGGCGTGATGCGCGGCGTCATCTCGTCGATTGAAGCCGATCCCGATGTGCTGGTGCAGAAGGCGCGTTCGATCCGCAAGATGGATGGCACCGACCTTGCCAGCGCTGTCACCACGAAAGCGCGTTACGAGTGGGAATCCGATGGCCCCGATCCGCTTGGAACCGACGAGAGCGCAATCGTAAAGCCGCGGCCCGATCTTCATGTTGTTGCCTATGACTACGGCATCAAGAAAAACATCCTGCGCATGCTGTCGGATGAAGGGTGCCGCGTGACCGTCGTTCCCGCTCAGACCTCGGCTGAAGATGTTCTCGGCCTGAACCCCGACGGTATCTTTCTCTCGAACGGCCCCGGCGATCCCGAGCCAGTTACCTACGCGCAGGAAAATATTCGCAAGCTGGCAGGACGCAAGCCAATATTCGGCATTTGCCTCGGTCACCAACTCATTGGCATTGCACTGGGTGGCAAGACCTATAAGCTCAAGTTCGGCCACCACGGCGGAAACCATCCGGTAAAGCAGATGGACACAGGCAAGGTCGAGATCACGGCGCACAATCATAACTTTGCCGTCGATCCGGAGTCGATCAATGCCAACGAAGTCGACCTGACTCACATCGATCTGAACGACAACACGCTCGAAGGCCTGCGCCACAAGTCGCTGCCGCTCTTCAGCGTGCAGTACCACCCCGAAGCAAGCCCCGGCCCGCACGACTCGCACTATCTCTTCCGTGATTTCCGGAAGATGATGGTGGAATTCAAGAAGTAGATGGCGGGCCTTTAGTCCCGCCATTTTTATGGAACAAGCTTCCATCGCAGTGCAAGATTTCAGATTCAGAGGGCAGTAAACAAGATGCCACGCAGGAATGACATCACCAAGATACTCGTGATCGGCTCCGGGCCGATCGTCATCGGGCAGTCCGCCGAGTTCGACTACTCTGGCACGCAGGCATGCAAAGCCCTGCGGCAGGAAGGCTATGAGGTGGTGTTGGTGAACTCGAACCCGGCCACCATCATGACCGATCCCGAGCTTGCCGACCGCACCTACATCGAGCCGCTGACGCGCGAGTATGTCGAAGAAATCATCCGCATCGAATCGCAGATGCTCAAGGACGAAGGCCGCACCGGCAAGTTTGCCCTGCTGCCAACCGTTGGCGGGCAGACGGCGCTCAATCTCGCCGTCGATCTCGCCGACGCGGGCATTCTCGATAAATATGACGTCGAGCTGATCGGTGCAAAACTCGAAGCCATCAAGAAAGCCGAAGACCGTCTCCTCTTCAAGGACGCGATGACGCGCATCGGCCTCGACCTGCCGAAGTCCGCGCTGGTCAATAACATTCGCGACGGCCTTGAGTTCGCCACGAAGATCGGCTTTCCCGTTATCATCCGTCCCTCGTTCACTCTTGGCGGCTCCGGCGGCGGCATCGCCTACAACCGCGAAGAGCTGATGGAAATCCTCGCCCGCGGCCTCGATCTCTCGCCGGTCCACGAGTGCCTCATCGAAGAGTCCGTTCTCGGCTGGAAGGAATATGAGCTGGAGGTGATGCGCGACCTCGCCGACAACGTCATCATCATCTGCTCGATTGAAAACATGGACCCAATGGGCGTCCACACCGGCGACTCCATCACCGTTGCACCCGCGCAGACGCTCACCGATCGCGAATATCAAAGGATGCGTACCGCCGCGATTCGCGTCATCCGCGAAATCGGCGTAGAAACAGGCGGATCGAACGTGCAGTTCGCCGTGCATCCCACCACAGGCCGCATGACGGTCATCGAGATGAACCCACGCGTCTCACGCTCATCGGCGCTCGCCTCAAAAGCCACAGGTTTCCCCATTGCCAAGATCGCGGCCAAGCTGGCCGTCGGCTACACACTCGACGAGATTCCTAACGACATCACCAAGATGACCCCGGCCTGCTTCGAGCCGACCATCGATTACGTCGTCACGAAAATCCCCAAGTGGCAATTCGAAAAATTTCCCGGAGGCGACGAAAACCTCGGCCCGCAGATGAAGTCCGTCGGCGAAGTGATGGCGATTGGCCGCTCCTTCAAGGAATCGCTGATGAAGGCGGTGCGTTCACTTGAAACCGGTAAGAAAACTGGCTCCGAAATTCTCGACCCGCGCCGTCTCACGCAGATGCTGGTCACGCCCAAGCCCGGACGCCTCGACTACATCCGCTTTGCCTTCCGCCGCGGTTTGAGCGTGCGCGAAGTGGCGCGCATGACCTCAATGGACCCATGGTTTCTCTATCACATCAAGGAAGTGACCGACACGATTGCGTCACTAGCCGAGTTCAATCCGTCGAATGTGTCACCGGAACGGTTACGAAAAGCGAAGCGCATGGGTGTTTCCGATGAGCGCATCGCCGATGTCTGGGGCATGGAGGGACATGAAGGGATTGCGCAGGTGCGCCAGCTTCGCCACCGTCATGGCGTGAAGCCCATATTCAAACTGGTAGACACGTGCGCCGCTGAATTCGAAAGCATGACGCCGTATCTTTATTCCAGCTACGACGAAGAAGACGAAGCCGCTCCAACCGCAAAGCGCAAGGTCATCATTCTCGGTAGCGGCCCGAACCGCATCGGGCAGGGAATTGAGTTCGACTACTGCTGTTGCCATGCATCTTTCGCACTCAAGGAAGACGATTACGAGACGATCATGGTCAATTGCAACCCTGAGACCGTCTCGACCGATTACGATACCAGCGACCGTCTCTATTTTGAGCCGCTGACCCTCGAAGACGTGCTCGCCATCTACGAGCACGAATCGTCCGGCGGCGCGGAAGTTGGCATGATCGTGCAGTTCGGCGGCCAGACGCCGCTGAATCTCGCGCTGCGTCTCAAAGCCGCTGGAGTAAAGATTCTCGGTACTTCACCTGAATCGATCGATCTTGCGGAAGATCGCAAAAGCTTCGGCAAGGTGCTTGAAGATTTAGACATCCCGCAGCCGCCGGGCGCAATGGCCACCAGCGTCGAAGAAGCGCTGGAAGGTGCAGAGCGAATCGGCTATCCAGTCCTGGTACGCCCATCCTACGTACTCGGTGGACGCGCCATGGTCATCGCCTACGACAGCGATGCGGTTGCGCACTATATGAGGGAGGCGGTCGAATATTCGCAGGAGCGCCCTGTGCTCATCGACCACTTCCTCGAAGATGCGGTCGAAGTCGACGTAGACGCTCTTTGCGATGGAGAAGATGTAGTGATCGCCGGCATTATGCAGCACATCGAAGAGGCCGGTATCCACTCAGGCGACTCCTCCTGCGTGCTGCCTGCCGTCGATCTCGCGCCCGCCGTGCTCGATACGATCCGTACCTACACGCGGAAACTTGCGCTGGCACTGAACGTGGTTGGCCTCGTGAATCTGCAATTTGCGATTCAACGCAAAGCGGGCGAGCCGGACAAGGTCTACGTCATCGAAGTCAATCCGCGCGCATCGCGTACAGTGCCGTATGTCTCGAAGGCAACAGGCGTTCCACTTGCGAAGATCGCTTCCCGGTTGATGACAGGCCGCAAGCTGCGCGAACTGCTGCCGGAACAGGTCAAGAGCGGTAAAGACCTCGAAACCGGCACGCATTACTTCGTGAAGTCGCCGGTCTTTCCGTGGAACAAATTCCCCGGCGTCGATACGGTGCTCGGCCCGGAAATGAAATCAACGGGCGAAGTCATGGGCGTAGCCGACAACTTCGGCGAGGCCTTCGCCAAGGCGCAGCTTTCCGCTGGCCTGCATCTGCCGCTCAAGGGAACTGTCTTCATCAGCGTGAACGATCGCGATAAACAACCGGCTGTGGAACTGGCGCGTCAGTATGTCGAGCTGGGATTCCATCTTGTCGCTACAGAAGGCACGGCGAACGTGCTGGAAAAAGCCGGCATGGTGGTGGAGCGGGTCTTCAAGGTAAAGGAAGGCCGTCCGAATGTCGTCGATTTGATCAAGGGCGAGCGCATTCAGCTCATCCTGAATACGCCACACGGACAGGACCCATTCTTCGACGAAAAGGCGATCCGGCGTGCCGCTGTCCTGCAGCGCATTCCGACGATTACAACCGTTGCGGCAGCGCGCGCCGCTGCAGAAGGCATTCAGGCGTTGCAGAAGCATACGACTACGGTCAATGCCTTGCAGCATTTGCACGCGCAGCAGGAAGCTATCAAGTAGGTCAGCCGTATGGACAGGCGCGGGTTTTAATCCGCGCACCGCTGACGCAAGCCGATGCGGCTTGAGCCGCTGAGGGACGCTTTTCTCCTTGCGTCATCGATCATCCAGCCCGGCAATACGTCGGGCTTTTCTTATGCCTATATGCTAAGGTTGGCTTCGGGAGTCGTCGTATTCAGATGAAGTGGTACGGGATCGCACTGGCAGCAGTCATCTATTTTCACAGCTTTGCAGCGGACGCGCAGAACGCAGCCGCTCCGCAGGCACCAGTCGGGCAAGGTGCCACCGTCGAACAGGGTTTGGCCCAGCTGAAGAACCATCAGGCCCAACAGGCGCTTGCCACCTTTCAACAGATCCTGCAGGCAAACCCAAACGACGTTGCCACAAACTTGTATGCAGCCGGTGCGGCGCTCGATTTGTACCAGGGTGAACTCGCGGTGAAGTACGCAGAGAAAGCCCGGCAGCTCGATCCGGACAACTGGAAAGTGCACACGACTCTTGTCGTCGCCTATGCGGTAGCAGACCGTACAACGCAGCGTAACGCCGAACGCGAACTGCTCCGCAAACTACATGCCGATCCCAAAGCGCCCGATGCCGTGCAGTCCAATGGCTTTCTGGTCGATATGTTTCCGGTGAAACAATACCGTGTCGAAGCCATTGAGTATTTCCAGCCGCTTGGCAAGTTCCACATTTACTACCGCTTTCTTATTCGCAACCAGCAGGGCAAGCGTGTGTGGACGATCAGCGCAGAGAGCAACGACTTCGACGAAAAGTCATGGGAACAGGCGCATGCGCAGGCAGCCGCGGACGGTGATCGTCAATTCCAGATGATAGGCGAAGGTGATGACACCCATGTAGACTATCGCATGTTCTCCGGCAAGGCTGTTTATGATGGCGTGAAAGCGCAAGTGTTGCAGATCTTGAATGCGCAGACCGTTCCGTTTCCGGGCGAGGCTCAGTAACTTTGTTCACATGCTGAGGTTTTTCTCTGCGAAATTTTGCGGGACCTTCTTCATCCTCAGCGGTCCTGCAAATCTGATTGGAGCCACTAGCTTAAAATAAAACCATGCTGCTTGAAGGCATCTTCGCCGCCATTACCACGCCGTTTTACCCTGACGGCCGCCTCTACCTCCGCAAGCTTGAGCATAACGTGGACCGCTATTCCCGCACGCCCATCGCTGGAATCGTTGTGCTCGGTTCCACAGGTGAAGCCGTCATGCTTGGCGACGAAGAGACGCGTGAAGTGCTGCATGTCGCGCGCGAGTCCGCCGCAGCCGAAAAAGTTCTGCTGGCTGGAGTGACGCGTGAGAGCGCACTGGAAACGTTGAAGCTGGCAGAGTTTGCCGCAACACAGAATTATGATGCGGTGCTGGTGCGCACGCCAAATTACTACAGCCCGCAGATGCGTTCCCTCGAAATGCTGACGCACTTCCGCATGATCGCAGATCGTTCGCCATTGCCGGTCGTGCTCTACAACATTCCCAAGTTCACGCACTATGATCTGCCGGTTGCATTGATTGCCGAGCTGGCACAGCATCCCAACATCATCGGCCTCAAAGATTCGACCGGCAACGTTGAGAATCTGGCAAAAATTGTCGAGGCGACGCGCTCCGCGCCGAAACGGGCAACGGCAGTCACCAACATTTTTGCCGCGTTCACCAATCGCATGCAGCTCGATCAGCCGCTGGCTGCTTCAACATTTGTGCCTGCAGATATTCTCGGTGCAAATGCCACGGCGACTGCGGTTCCTCCGCCAAAGCCCAAAATTGCCACGCGCATCAGGGAAGTTGGCTTTCAGGTGCTGAGCGGTTCGGCGGACAATTTGCACGAAGCACTCCAAGCCGGAGTGTCGGGCGCAGTGCTGGCATTTGCGGCGTTTGCTCCCCAGGCCTGCCAGGAAATCTATACGGCATGGAAGGACAACGACTCCAGGCTGGCTTCCGATAAGCAGCAGCGCATCGTAGAAGCATCGCGGGCGGTCGTCGGCCAGTATGGCATTCCCGGCGTGAAATACGCGTGCGAACTCAATGGCTACTACGGCGGACGCCCACGTGTACCGTTGCTTCCTCTGAATGCTGAAGAGCAGGCGCATCTGACGCGATTGCTCGCTGATGTGCGGCACTAAGGCAAACAAATCAGAATTCACTTTGCTTTGAATGAGATACCGTTTAAGCGGTGATACTTACCACTTGGTGACAGAATTTTCCATTGAGGGAACGCGGACGCGTGATTTCACCTCACGCTGTCTATAATAAAGAGTGAAAGATCGTATCTTTCCACTTCCACTCGAAGGGAACTTCGCCCAATGGCGACAGGAGACGTTGCGCTAGGCCAGCAAGCCTCTGGCGCATCTGTACACGACGCTTCCAAGCGCGTAGTCAATGATTTCAGCATCCAGGTAGCCACCGTAAATGGATCAGGCTCGCAGTCCGCCAACAGCGTTCTGCTCAAGAGCATTTTCGGCATGGGAATTCCGGTCAGCGGCAAAAACCTCTTTCCGTCCAATATTGCAGGTCTGCCCACCTGGTACACCATTCGCGCCAGCAAGAACGGCTACGTCGCACGCAAAAAGGAAATCGACATCCTGGTTGCGATGAACGCGGAAACAGCGAAGGACGATATTCTTTCGTTGCCTGCCGGTGCGGTTGCCATTTACGAAGACAACGCGAACCTCGCTCAGTATCGCAATGACGTCGTCTGTTATCCCGTTCCTTTCGATAAGCTGACCGCCGCAGTCTGCCCCGAAGCGCGCCTGCGCAAGCTGGTCAAGAACATGATTTATGTCGGCGTCGTGGCAAAGCTGCTGTCGTTCGACATGACCGCTGTCGAAACCGCGCTTCGTCGCCAGTTCGCCAAAAAGCAAAAAGCCGCTGACCTGAACTGGGCGGCCGTGCAGGCCGGCTATAACTACGCAGCCGAATCGTTGACGAAGCACGACCCATACGTCCTTGAACGTATGCACGCGACCGACGGCAAGATCATCATCGACGGCAATGCTGCCGCAGCCATGGGCGCAATGTTCGCCGGAGTCACTGTCGTGACCTGGTATCCGATCACTCCGTCTTCCTCTGTCGTAGAACAGCTCATCGACTACTTGAAGAAATATCGTGTCGAACCCGATGGCAAAGCGACCTTCGCCGTCGTGCAGGCAGAAGATGAGCTCGCCGCTGTCGGCATGGTGCTCGGCGCAGGCTGGTCCGGCGCGCGTTCCATGACGGCAACCTCCGGCCCTGGAATCTCCCTCATGGCTGAGTTTGCGGGCCTCGGCTACTTTGCCGAACTGCCTGGCGTCATCTTCGATATTCAGCGTGTCGGCCCCTCTACGGGCTTGCCAACGCGCACAGCGCAGGCCGATCTGCTTTCGATCGCGTATCTCTCGCACGGCGACACAAAGCACGTCATGCTGCTACCCGGCAGCGTCAAGGAATGCTACGACTTCGCCATTGCGGCCTTCGATCTGACAGAACGGCTCCAGACGCCAGTTTTCGTCGTCAGCGACCTCGACCTCGGCATGAACAACTGGATGTCGGAGCCCTTCGACTATCCCGAGAAGCCGCTCGATCGTGGCAAAGTGCTCACTGCGGAAGACCTGAAGCGCCTCGGCGAATTCGGGCGCTATAAGGATGTGGATGGCGACGCGATTCCGTACCGCACGCTGCCTGGCACGGATCACCCTAAAGCTGCCTACTTTACCCGTGGCAGCGGACACAACGAAAAGGCTCTCTACACCGAGCGCCCAGACGACTACCAGAACCTGATGGAGCGCCTGAACCGCAAATTCGAAACCGCGCGCACGCTGGTGCCGCACCCCATCGTGGTACAAACCGGTAAGTCGAAGGTGGGCATCATTGCCTTCGGTACATCCGACTTCGCAGTGCTCGAAAGCCGCGATCAGCTCAAGAAGGAATACGGCGTCGAGACCGACTATCTTCGTATCCGCGCCTTCCCCTTCACGAAAGAAGTGCACGAGTTCGTTGCTTCACACGACCACGTTTACATCGTCGAGCAAAACCGCGATGCGCAGATGTTGAGCCTGCTGAAGCTCGATCTGCCTGTGGAAGACTCGGTGAAGCTGCGCTCCATCCGCCACTTCAATGGCTTGCCAATCGACGCGCGTTCCGTCACCGATGAGTTCGTGCTGCAGGAGGGAATTATCTAATGGCAACAACGACAGCAACTCCCGCGCCGCCGCCGGCTCCGAAAGTAAACCGCCTCGGGCTTCCGATTCTCGACTATCGCGGCGGCAAGACCACGCTCTGCGCCGGCTGCGGACACAACGCCATCTCCGAGCGCATCATCGACGCGCTCTATGAAATGGGTGTGCAGCCCGAGCGCGTGATGAAGCTTTCTGGCATCGGCTGCTCCTCGAAGAGCCCGGCTTACTTCCTGTCGCGCGCACACAGCTTCAACAGCGTCCACGGACGCATGCCCTCGGTCGCTACGGGTGCGTTGCTCGGCAATAAGACCATGACCGCTCTCGGCGTCTCCGGTGACGGCGATACGGCTTCGATCGGCATGGGGCAGTTTGTCCACCTCATGCGCCGCAATCTGCCGCTCATCTACATCATTGAAGACAACGGCGTTTACGGCCTGACCAAGGGCCAGTTTTCGGCGACCGCCGACATCGGCTCGAAACTCAAGACCGGTGTCATCAACGATCTCCCAGCCATCGACACCTGCACTCTGGCCATCCAGCTTGGTGCAACCTTCGTGGGCCGTTCATTCTCCGGCGACAAGAAGCAGCTCCTCGCCATGCTGAAAGCGGCGCTCGCCCACAAGGGCACAGTGATGCTCGACGTCATTTCCCCATGCGTCACCTTCAACGATCACGAAGGCTCGACCAAGAGCTACAAGTACATGCAGGAGCACGAAGAAGCCATCAGCGAAGTCGGCTTTGTCCCTCACTTTGAAGACATCGCCATTGATTATGATGAAGGCACAACCTACAACGTAACCATGCATGACGGCTCGCACCTGCGTCTGCGCAAGCTGCACGAAGACTACAACCCGACGAGCCGCGTCACTGCCGTCAAGGCATTGATGGAAGCTCACGAAAAGGGCGAAGTCCTCACAGGTGTCTTCTACGTCGACACCCAGAAGCCCAGTTTCACCGAGATGCTGAACCTCGTAGACGAGCCGCTGGCAACTCTGCCGCAGGAGCGCACACGCCCCTCAAAACAGGTGCTCGACGAGATCATGAACCGCTTAAAGTAAAACCTTAACAAATACAGAAAAGCCTTGCATTATGCGGGGCTTTCCTGTATTTGCAGATCTGCTCAAGAAATTAAAAATAAGCCGTCATTCTTCGGAGCAACGCGACGAAGAATCTCAGCGATGCTGGCCGATAGCGGCGCGCCGGCAACAGGACAAGCTAAATTCACATAAATTCCCGGCTTTCGTGATAAAACAGTCGCAGGTATGAAGTTCCCGCTTCCATCTGCGACCCGCCACACCCTCGGCTGTTGTTGTCGCTGATCCCTTCTCGCCTATTCCCTGAAAACTGAATTTTCCCGCGATGGCGAATCGTCTTCGCGCACAAACTCTTTCCGGAGCAAACACTTATGTCATCATCCGCAAAAGGCCGCCGCCTTTCTCTCGATAGTTGGGCTGTCCTGCTCTCGCTCGTTCTCGCCCTGCTGGTCCGCACCGGAATTCTCAAAACGGTGCCCTGGTAACGGAAAAGGAGAACGCACATGGCAGACTCAGTCGTCATTCCCGAGCCCCACCCCCAGACCCAGACTCAATCAAAGTCACAGCCGCAAACAGAGACGCGCCAGGCTAGCTTTCTGAGCAACTTTCTCCGCCTCGTCCCCGGAATCCTGCTGCTCGCCGCCGTCGGCTATGCAGGCAAATTTATCGAGCAGTCCATCGCGCACTATGGCAAGGCGCACCATCTCTTTCTACCCAACATCGAATATGTTCTCTGGGCCATCGTGATCGGTCTTGTCATTGCCAATACGACGGGCGTCCCCGAAATCTTCCGCCCCGGCATCGCCACCTACGAATTCTGGCTCAAGGCAGGAATCGTGCTGCTCGGAGCGCGCTTCATCCTTGGCGATATCCTGCGCCTCGGCGGCATCAGCCTCATCCTTGTGTTCATCGAGCTGGCCTTGGCGTTGACGTTCATGACCTACCTCGGTCGCGCCTTCAAACTCTCGCCCAAGCTCATCACGCTGCTGGCAGTCGGCTCCTCGGTGTGCGGTGTATCGGCCATCATCGCGACGCAAGGCGCAATTGACGCCGACGAAGAAGACTCTTCCTATGCGATTGCCGCGATTCTCGCTCTCGGTGCGATCTCACTGTTTGTCTTCCCGGTAGTCGGGCACGCGTTGCACCTGAGCGATCATGCCTACGGTCTCTGGACGGGTCTCGCCGTCGATAACACAGCAGAGGCAACCGCCGCCGGCGCGATCTATTCCGATGCGGCAGGCAAGTTCGCCGTGCTGGCCAAGACCTGCCGCAATGCTCTGATCGGATTCGTCGTCCTTGGCTATGCCATCTACTGGGCCTCAAAAGGACAGGCGGCAGAAGTCACAAATAAAGGCGCATTTCTCTGGAAGAAATTCCCCAAGTTCGTGCTTGGCTTTCTGCTTATTTCGCTCCTCGCGACCATCGGCTTCTTCACCAAACCGCAACTGGCTACGCTTGGCAATCTCTCCCGTTGGGCCTTCCTGCTGACCTTTGCCGGGGTGGGCCTGCGGACCAACTTCCGCGAACTGGGCAAGCAGGGAGCGCGACCCTTCATTGTCGGCGCGGTGGGAGAGATCGCAATTGCCATCATCACGCTGGGATTAGTCGTAGGAGCCGGTCGGCTTTTCCATCTAGGCTGAAATTTCAGCTATTACCGTAAACGGGCAAGGCGGCGCCATGGACCACCGTGGCGTCGTCGCTGCATAGAAAAAGAATGACGCGGGCAATCTCTTCCGGCTTCGGCCATGCTGCGAAGTCTGCTGCTGGCATTGCCTCCCGGTTTGCCTTCGTATCAATAATGCTTGGCAGAATCGAATTCACCCGAACCCCGGTGCCTTTCAGATCAGCCGCAAGCGAATCCATCAGCGCCACAGCTGCAGCTTTTGAAGACGCATACGCCGACGCCCCGGCAGCATGATCGACCGCAGCTTTCGCAGCAACATTCACAATGGCCCCATGCCGCTGCTTCAGCATCGCCGGCACAACTGCACGCGACAACGCAAACCCAGACCGCAGATTCAGCTGCAGCATCCGGTCAAAGACCTTTGCGTCCATCTCCCACAGCTTCAGTCCGCCGGCATAACCGCCAACCGTATTCACCAGGACATCGACCGTGTCATGCTTTGTCACGAGCCCATCAACAAACGCATGGACCGCCGCCTCATCCGTCACATCGACCTTCTGCCCCTCAAGCCGCGCGACATGCTCCTGCGCCGAAGCCTTCAAGTCAGCAAATTCCTTCTCATCGAAGTAGGGAACAGCCACCCGCGCGCCTTCCGCGAGAAAGGCCAGAGTCACAGCACGACCTAAGCCGCCCGTCCCACCGCTGACCAACGCCAATTTACCTGAAAATCTCTGCTCCACCGTGTCCTCCAGGCAGCGCCGATCAAGCCGTCTGCCATGTTCCTTCAATGTAGCGCGTCGTCGGCAGATTGTCTGGGAACTGCGCGTTCAGAGGAGAAAGCTAGAAGCCCCTGCGTATAAAGAACTCGCCAAACAGATTCAATAAGCCATCTGCCGCGAAGTTGAATACGATTGTTTTTGCCAGGACACGGTTATTTTCAAGCTCGGGTACGCCGAGCCTGGGATAATACAGCTCTTTGGCGGCAAACGCCGCGCCCACAGTCCCTGCTAGCAAGGGAAGGTTGATCATCTTGCGACCCGAGTCCATATGCCCGATGCCGACGCTCGTAAAGGCATTGCCGATGCGTGAGCTGGCCGGGTGCCCGGGTCCGAGCGGGATATAACGCGGGTCCATGCCAAGCGTAACCGGCAAAGCAAAGTTTGCCAGGAACTGCTGCGTCTGCGATGCGCTGAATCCGCCAATGAACCGGCGCTCATGCTGGCGAACATCGTCTTCAAGATTATCGCGCCACGCCTGGATGTCTTTGCCGTACTGGACGAAAATTGCGTCGAAGACGAGCGCTTCTTCCTCGGTGGTGATGTTCGGCACAGCGGGCTGTTCAGGCTGATCGGGCACATTAGGAATGCCGGCCATCAGCGCGCCTTGAATAAAACTGCGCAATCCCCAGGTGCTGCGCACCCAGTAAAAGAATTTGCCGCCGGCCGAGAGCGGGTAATACGAATCCTGCGTCGCGGTGCCCTGTGACGAGTACATCTCGATGTCGGACCTGATAGCGGTGCGCACCAGCTCGCGGCCCACGTTGGTCGCCGCATCGCCGGCAAGACTGTAGCCGATGTAACGGCCTGCAAACCGCCCGGTATTCAGCTGCGGAACGTCGAATTCTTTTGCATACACCGTTTTGCCGATATATGCGGCTGCAATCGTGCCGCCGATCTTCGAATAATTAGGAACCAGGTGGCCGCTATCGCTGCGGGTGACTGCGATGGCGCTCACCGCGTGCCACATGCGTTCTCCGAATGAGCCGTCAATATACGCAGGCACATAACGCGGGTCTTGACGGAGTGCGACCGGGATCACAAAGTTGCTGAGCAGCTGCCTTGTTTCAGCCGTAGCTAAACCCACGCCGAAGCGGCGCCCGCGGTAACGCAGCTCGTCTTCGCTGGAGCGGCGCCATGCGTCCATGGCATCACCGTAGGCGTCCATGGCATTGGCATAGTTCTGCACACCGTCGATGGTTATGGTCTCCGGAGGCTGCGGCTGCGACGGTGCGGAAGGCAGATTCGGAATTCCCGCCAGGAAACCAGCTTCGAGGAAATTGCGGAAGGAAATCGTGCTCCGCAGGTAGTAGTTCAGTTTCATGCCCCAGGTCAGCGTCGTAACCGCCGATGCAGGACGATAGGACTTTGGAACATTCGGTGTATTAGCCGTTGTTGCAGCTTGAGTGATAGCCGCTGCCGTTTCCGCAGAGCTGGCTGATGGTGCTGACGGCAAATTATCATTCACTGCCTGTGCAGACTGTCCGCGGGCTTCATAGCACACACATAGCAGGATGATGAGCGGCAACATGCGGTTCATCCTGGATATCCTCAACTTTTTATTCGGAAAGATCGGCCAGCTGTTGGCTTCAGAGTAGCCAGAAGCTGACTATAGTGCAAGGGGGAAAGTTACTTTAGTTATTACGGGTGGATGAAAAGAGATCAAGTCTCACGATCGAAGAAGGCTGCTATCCAAACTTGCCGATCGTCAGAAAGCAGCATTTCAAAAACAGAAAGCCCCGCGCGAAGCGGGGCTTTCTGTTGCGGCGAAGCCGCGTGTGCCTGGACGGCCAGTTCTAGTACATGCCTTCCATACCGCCGCCGTGGCCGCCCGCTGGAGCAGCAGCCTTCGGCTCCGGAATTTCGGAGACCATGGCTTCGGTGGTCAGCATCAGCCCGGCAATGGAGGCCGCATTCTGCAGAGCAGTGCGGGTCACCTTCGTCGGGTCGATGACGCCAGCCTTCACCAGGTCCTCGTACTCATTGGTTCCGGCGTTGTAACCGTAGTTTGAGTCCTTGGATTCGTGGATCTTGCCTACAACCACAGCACCCTCTTCACCGGCATTGCCGACGATCTGGCGCAGCGGTTCTTCGATGGCGCGGCGGACGATCTGTGCACCGATCTTCTCGTCGCCCTGCAGGGTCTTAATCAGCTCTTCCACATCCTTCGCGGAGCGAACCAGCGCTACACCGCCGCCCGGGACGATGCCTTCTTCCACGGCAGCGCGGGTTGCGTGCATCGCGTCTTCCACGCGAGCCTTCTTCTCCTTCATCTCGGTTTCGGTAGCTGCACCGACCTTGATGACGGCGACGCCGCCGACCAGCTTGGCAAGACGCTCCTGGAGCTTCTCGCGGTCGTAGTCGGAGGTGGTCTTTTCGACCTGGTTGCGAATTTCCTTCACGCGGCCTTCAATTGCCTTGGACTCGCCACGGCCTTCGACGATCGTGGTGTTGTCCTTGTCAATGGTGATGCGCTTGGCGCGGCCCAGGTCTTCGAGCTTCACGTTCTCCAGCTTGATGCCAAGATCTTCCGTGATGGCATTGCCGCCGGTCAGGATCGCGATATCGCCCAGCATGGCCTTGCGACGGTCACCGAAGCCAGGAGCCTTGACGGCTGCCACGTTCAGCGTGCCGCGAAGCTTGTTGACCACGAGGGTCGCGAGCGCTTCGCCGTCCACGTCTTCCGCGATGATGAGGAGCGGCTTGCCGTTGCGGGCAACCTGCTCGAGCAACGGAAGCAGATCCTTCATCGAGCTGATCTTCTTCTCGTAGATCAGGATGTAGGGCTCTTCAAGCACTGCTTCCATGCGGTCCGGATCGGTGACGAAGTAGGGGCTCAGGTAGCCGCGGTCAAACTGCATGCCTTCCACGACTTCCAGCAGAGTCTCGAGAGTCTTCGACTCTTCAACCGTGATGACGCCGTCCTTGCCGACTTTCTTCATCGCCTCGGCAATGATGTTGCCGATGGTCGAGTCAGAGTTGGCAGAGATGGTGCCGACCTGGGCGATCATATCGCCGGAAACCGGCTTCGAGAACTTGGAAAGAGCGCCGCCTGTGACGACACCGTTCTCATCGCGCTTGCCGACGATGGCCTCGACAGCCTTGTCGATGCCGCGCTTCAGCGCCATCGGGTTCGCACCGGCGGCAACCGTCTTCACGCCTTCGCGATAGATCGCCTGGGCGAGCACGGTTGCAGTGGTGGTGCCGTCACCGGCAACGTCCGAGGTCTTTGAAGCAACTTCGCGCACCATCTGTGCGCCCATGTTTTCGAGCGCGTCCTTCAGCTCGATTTCCTTGGCTACGGTCACGCCGTCCTTGGTGATGGTGGGCGAACCAAACTTCTTCTCGATGACGACATTGCGGCCCTTGGGACCGAGCGTCACCTTCACTGCGTCAGCCAGAGTATTCACGCCGCGCAGAATTGCCTGGCGGGAATCTTCTCCGTGCAGAATTTGCTTTGCCATTTCTAATTCTCCTTACATCAGGGTGCCCCAGGTTCCGCTGAGCGTTAGCGAAGAGTAACCTGGTTTTGTGCGCCGCAGGCGCGTACGCCTGGACGGCCAGTCCTACTTCTTGAGGATGCCGAGGACTTCTTCCTCACGCATGATGAGGAACTCTTCGCCATCGATCTTGATTTCGGTGCCGGAATACTTGCCAAAAAGGATGCGGTCGCCGGACTTTACATCGAGCGGGAAAGTCTTGCCTTCGTCGTTTGACTTGCCTTTGCCGACAGCGATCACTTCGCCTTCCTGCGGCTTTTCCTTGGCTGAGTCGGGGATGATGATTCCGCCACGGACGGTTTCGCCCTCATCTACGCGGCGGACCAGGATGCGGTCATGCAACGGAGTAAAGGTAGTGGCTACAGTAGCAGTTGCCATTGCGGTGCTTCTCCTTCGCGCGAGGGCCAGCCTCGCGGTTTTGAATGCTGAGATTTAGGAAATTTCTGACTGCAACAAATTGTTTGAGGAGATCAGGTGGGCCGGAAGGGTTACTTCCTCAGGCTTTAGCACTTTCACTCTTCGATTGCTAATGTAGGGAAGTCGCCATACGTTTGTCAAGGGCGGTCGCTACAAATGTGAGTGAATCGCGCTCATATATTGCAGGAATGTTACAGTTTCCGGAATCAAATAGCACGTCGGGATCGTCTAATAAGTGTGCAGACAGGTACTTCATACAAAATCGATTGAAAATAGTGTTTTTGCAGTGTATTTCGTTTCATCGCACGTCATTTTTCTATTGATTTTTGGATAAAAAATACCTAAAATTAAAGAGTTTGTGACTTACCGGCGGAGCCTGCTGCTAGTTAGCGTTCCCCCGTTCCCGCCGGAATTCTTGCACGTCACCTTACTTGCTAGGGGTAATAAATAAAAATGGCAAAACGTCGTGGCAATCCAAACTGGGGCAAGCCGGAGCCCATCGGTCCGGTCGTGCCTACTGTAACTTCCTTCGAACAGGTCGTGAAGGAATATAAGCTTACTCCAGATCAATATATTCGTTCCACGCGCTTGCGCGAGTGGGCTCGCCGCAACCGCAACTCTAAGTACATTCCCGAGGCGCTGCTCGAAGCCTGGGGCTTCGAGATCGAATCGACTTTGTAAGCTAGACACGAGTTTAGGAAGTAAGAACGCCGCCCAATCGGGCGGCGTTTCTGTATCACAAACTCAGCACAGTCCCAGAATCCCATAACTAAAGCAGGCTACCGCCAAAGCCAGCATCAGAATGCGCCAGCGGTGAAGCGTGTCCCACTTCTTATGCTCCTGCCGCCATCCGGCGGGCAATGCAGTAGCCGTCAGGGCTGCGATGCGGTTGTTGATGGGCAATAGCGTGAACAGGGTATACGGAATTGTGGCGGCCCAGATGGCCACAGCAACCAGCAGCAGAGTTGCAGCCGAATCATGGCGGTGAAGATAGGCCTCCACACCCAGAAGAATGAGCCCGGCAATATACCAGAAGGGCATCGCCTTCCCGAGAGAGCGCGCAAAAAGGCGCAAAGCCTTGGCCTGCGCCTGTTCCTCGAGTTGCCAGATGACGGGATTGACGAAGAGAGAGACGGCAAGCTCATTGCCCGCCATCAAACCTGTGCAAAGAATCGTCAGTACATTCAGAAAGTGCATGTGAGTTTCGACTCCTCGTAAAATTGCTCATACTTCTGACTCATATCTCCGCTAAACTGACTCAAACAGATGTACTGACTAATTTGTCAGTAAATTCGCTGACCTATTGAGCAAATAGAGGTGTGCGGATGCCCGTTTCGAAGAAAGAGATTTCGCCCTGCCCGATCGACGCCATGCTGTCGGTAATCGATGGACGGTGGAAGGGAACGATCCTGTGGCGGCTATTGGATAGCCCGATGCGAACCAGCGAACTGCGCCGCAGCATTCCCGGGATCACGGAGCGGATGTTGATCCGGCATCTGCAGGAACTGGTACTGGACGGAATTATCTTGAGACATGAAGAGAGGAGTATCCCGCCATGCGTGCGCTACTCCATCTCGGAATATGGCCTGACGCTGGTTCCAGTACTGGAAGAGATCTGCGGGTGGGGACGAAAACATCTCGCTCGGCTTGAAAAGGGCGCGCAGAGCTAAAAGGAGTGGCTTCGCAGCCTGGGAAAAATCAAATACAAATTCTTTGACACGCAGCATGATTAGTACCACAATGTGGTTCTAATCATGCTTGGCGAATTTGAATACGTGTTGATCACCGTGGCTGCCGGACTCGGCGAAAAGGCCTACGGTGTTGCAATTCGGGAAGAGATTGAGGCGACAACCGGACGAAAGTGCTCCATTGGAGCGCTGTATACGACCATCGAACGTCTGGAGACAAAAGGTTTCTTGGAAACGTGGATGGGCGACGCCACGCCGCAGCGAGGTGGCCGCGCCAAGCGCATGGTGCGCGTTACGCCGAAAGGTGTGCAGGCCGCCAAGAGATTCTACGACGCGGTAATTCGCGTAAGCCGTGGCGCATCGTGGGTAGCGAATCGAGCTGGGAACGCTTCATGACAAGCATCGGCTGGCCGTTCGTAGAGGTTGTTGCGCAATTGCTGGACCGTGACGAGCGCGAGGTGGTGCTGGGCGATTTCGTAGAAACCGGCGAAAATGCTGCGAAAGCCCTGCTGGACGTACTCGGTTTAGTCTTCCGTCGTGAGATGGGCCGTTGGAAAAACTGGCAGCCGTGGCTGGCAGGCTTCGGATTGGCCTTGCCGGGCAGCTTTCTCCTCATGGGTATGTCCGTGTCCGTAAGCCTGGGATATCAACACCTCCGCGGTCCCAGGATTTTCGAAGGGTTTCTCCTGCTCGCGTGCCAGACTTTTCTTCTGCTCGCATGGTCGTGGAGCAGTGGCGTTGTGGTGGGAGCATTATCGCGACGCACTCTCTGGGCAAGCATTGCTCTGTGCTTCTCTCCATGCCTCTTTTGCCTTGCGAGGTTCCGCATACCGTCTTTGTCGAGACTCAGCCTGGTGCTCTTTCTGCTGCCAGCAATTGTGGGAGTCTGCCAGGGTGTGCGGCGTATCCGGATCAGGCAGAGTGTGGCCATGTCTCTGGCGCTCGCCGTCACGGCTCTGATGGTCTTCATGGGAAGCAGCAGGGTTTTGTGGTTTGGGAACGGGTTGCTGATATGGCCGGCCTGGTATCTGGCAGTGATCGCATGGAAATCTGACCGCGAGACCAGGCGAACGGAATAAGCAAAGAGGAGTTAAGGCAAGATGATCGCAAGACGCATGCATAGAGCACTTTGTCTAAAAGCCGTCATTGTTCTTACCGCTTTAAGCGCAATCCCGTCCCATGCCGATTCGTCAAAAAGCCAGCTCGTAAGCCGTGAACTACGGTCGGAGAACATTGGGCACAACAAAATCGGTACCGACCCGGTGCGGAAGATGGTTGTCTATTTGCCTGCTGGCTACGACGAATCTTCCGGGAAGCGATATCCGGTGATCTACTTTTTCCCGGACTCTTTCGTAAGCTACCGCGACCTTTTCGACCACAAAGATGCTCAAGGCGTCTTTGATCGGGCGATCGCGGCTGGAGTGATCGACAAGTTCATCCTCGTAGCGGTTGATATGAACACCCCATTGGGAAGTTCCTGGTGCGTCAATTCCTCGGCGACCGGTAACTGGGAGGACTTCGTGATTCAGGAACTGGTGCCTGACATCGACGCGAACTTCAAGACGCTGCCCAGCCGGGACTCACGAGGAATAGGCGGCGAATTCATGGGAGGATATTGCGCGATTCGTTTCGGCATGCGGCATCCGGAGGTTTTCAGCTCTGTGTATGCTCTGCATCCGGTGGGGACCGGGTCCGGCATTAAAATCATGGATTCGTTACCCAATTGGGATCTTCTGGCGAATGCCAAATCCCTCGAGGATGTAAAGAGGGACGGCTATTCACAGATTTTTACCACCATCTTCCAGGCACATTTGCCCAATCCGAACAAGCCGCCGCTGTTCATCGATCTTGCAGCCCACAAGGACGGCGATCAGCTTGTGATCGATAGCAAGCTTACCGAACGTCTGCGTAACAACTTCTTTCTGGAAACGATGATTCCGCAATATGCCGACAACCTCAAATCCTTGCGGGGGTTCAAGTTCGACTGGGGGCGCAGTGATCTGAATCAGGATCACGTGTATTCAAACCAGGCTTTTACTCACAAGCTGAATGAATTCGGGATTGTTCACGAAGCGGAAGAATACAACGGGACGTGGGGCGAGCGAAATTGGAGTGATGACGGTCGCGTCTACACGGAAGTTCTGCCATTCTTCCAAAAGCATCTGGTCTTCGACGCAAAGAACGACAACAGCCACAAATAAGATCGGACTCCGAATCCACGCGATCACAGTTCAGGTAAATCATCTGCTTTTCGGGCCGGACGGCTTTGTCAAGCCCCATCATCCATCTCGACCCGCGTCACAGACTGTAAACAAGCCACTTATTGGCAATTCCACCGTGGCGTACTATTTCACTGAAATTGCTACAATGGATATAGGGAAATAGATATCCCCGTGAAGTCCGCAGAAAAGGCGGACTTTTTTCATTGGATGGAAACGGACCCCCAGCTAAGTGATTGAAAACACTAAAATGAGGCTAAACTGTTTAAAATCAATGGGATATCGGGGGATGATCCCCTCCTAAGTAATTGATAACAAACAAAGGGAAGAGCCAGCCGCAGGGGGAGGGGGTATCTACTCCCACTAGCCGGAACATGGCAACTGGCAGACAATATACGCATGATCGCAAAATCTTCGTTTACCGATGTCCCAGGAGCTTTGGAGGAAATCAAAGCCGGTCGTATGCTCATCGTCGTCGATGACGAGGACCGCGAGAACGAAGGCGATCTTACCCTCGCTGCCGAGTGCGTCACCCCTGAGGCGATCAACTTCATGGCGAAGCATGGCCGCGGGCTCATCTGTCTCTCGCTTACCGAAGAGCGCGCCGACTATCTCCGCCTCGGTCCGATGACGCAGCAGAACTCCTCGCGTTTTGGTACGGCGTTTACCGAGACGATCGAAGCGCGAGAGGGTGTAACAACGGGCATCTCGGCGCACGACCGCGCACACACGATCAAAGTCGCGATCGACCCGACATCGACAGCGAACGATCTTGCTCGTCCCGGACACATCTTCCCCTTGCGTGCGCGCAAGGGAGGCGTCTTGGTGCGCGCGGGGCAGACGGAAGCTTCGGTCGATCTGGCCCGGATGGCTGGAATGATTCCGGCAGGTGTGATCTGCGAGATTATGAAGGACGACGGTACCATGGCGCGAGTGCCGGACCTCGTCGAGTTCTGCAGCCAGCACCACATGAAGATACTGACGGTTGCGGAGCTGATCCGCTACCGGTTGCAGAACGAACGCTATATTGTGCGCGTGGCCGAGAGCGAAGTGCCGACGCCGTATGGCGACTTCCGCATGATCGCATATGAGAGCGAAGTGAATGGCGGCGAAAGCCATGTTGCGCTCGTTCGGGGTGATGTAAGCTCGGACGGCGACCCGGTGCTGGTGCGCGTGCATTCACACTGCCTCGCAGGCGATGTGTTTGGCACAACGATGTGCGATTGTTACAGCATTATGCAGCGATCGTTGAAAGCCATTGCCGATGCAGAGCGCGGAGCGTTGATCTACCTGCACAACACGAGCCGTGGATTCGATATTGACCGCTCCATTGCGCCGAACCGCATCATTCTGCACCGTGAGGCGCGTACGCGCGAAGGACACGATGATCGCCATCAGCGCACACTCCGGCAGGTAGGACTCGGCGGCCAGATATTGGCGGATTTAGGCATCCATAAAGTGCGGCTGCTCTCGAACACACCGACGCATGTGCCCGCTCTGCAGGGCTTCGCTGTGGAGATCGTCGAGCAAGTACCGATTCCTGAAAGCGAGCCGGCGAATTCGAAGCGCTGACTCGCTACTCTGCTCTTAGTGCCTGCATCGGGTCGATAGATGCAGCGCGTCGTGCGGGAATCCATGCAGCAAGCAGGGCAAGACAGATCATCAGGATCGGCACGGCGCAAAATGTCAGAGGATCGAAAGGACGCACCTCGAAGAGAAAGCGGCGCAGCAAGCTCGCAGAAACAACGGCACCGGCAAGTCCCGCGACGGAACCCGCAACTGCCAGCAGAAGACTCTGTTTTACTACCGCCCGAACGATCTGCCAGCGGGGTGCGCCAAGCGCGAGACGGATGCCGATCTCTCTCGTACGCCAGCTGACAACGTAGGCGATAAGGCTATAGACACCCACAGAACCCACACCAACAGCCAGTGCGCCAAAGCCGAGCAGCAGAATCGCCAGCGACCGCGACGTCGAAGCCGACGCCGCAACCACGTCATCCAGAGTTCGCACATGCGTTACAGGAACCTGCGGATCGATCTCTGCCACTGCCCGGCGCAATCCACTCGCCGCCTGCGTTGTCGCAATGTGGGAATGCAGCAGAACCATCATCTGCGGCTGCTCATTCTGTTGTGTCATCGGCAGGTAAACTTCTTCGTCAAAACCGCTCGCGAGGTTATCGTGATGCGTGTTGCTCACCACCCCCACCACAACCGACGCGACATTAGGATTCAGCAGTCCCGGAGACGGCTCATCCGCCACTCCCTCAATGTGCTTCCCCATCGGGTCCTGCCCCGGCCACAGGGACTCCGCCATCTTCTGATTGATCACCGCCGCGCGGCTCGCGCCTGATTGATCCGAATCCGTCAGCAGACGTCCGCGCAGCAGCTTCAGTCCGACCGTCTCGAAATATCCCGTAGAAACCGTCCGCCCTGCCGCCTGCTTCGCCACCTGCCCCGCTTCGCGCGGATGCCCCTCGGCATCGTAGATGTAGTTCAGGTCCCACCCCGTCATCGGCAGCGTATCGACCAGCGCAACATTATCTACCCCGGCAATCGTGCGCGCTTTCTGTTCCAGTTGCTGAAAAAACGCGTGACAATATCCCGCCTGCCGGCATGCGGAAGCGTCCAGTGAAACCTCCGCCGTAACAATCCTGTTCGTGCGAAATCCCGGATTCACCTGCGACAAACTGTAGAGACTGTGCAGCATCAGCCCCGCCGCCGTAATCACCACCACCGACAAGCCAATCTGCCCCACCACCAGCAGCATCGAAAGCCGGAACTGCGATCCCTTTCCCGCGACGCTGATTCCGCCCGCCCGCAGCGACTTCTGCAGATGCGGCGACGCCATCCTGATTGCCGGAACCAGCCCGAAGAGCACGCCCGTAAGCACCGACGCGACCGCGGCAAACACAAACACATCCCAATGCAAGCCCACATCCGCGATGCGCGGAGTGTCCGCCGGAAGCAACTGCGTCAGAGCACGCAAACAGATCGCCGCAGCCGATAGTCCTGCGATCCCTGCCAGCAGCCCCAGCAGAACACTCTCCACCAGTAATTGCCGGATAATCCGCCAGCCCGAAGCTCCCAGCGCGCCGCGAATCGCCATCTCGCGCTCGCGCGAAGCCGCCCGCGCCAGCATCAGATTCGCAACATTCGCGCACGCGATCAGAAGGATCAAGCCAACCGCGCCCAGCAGCAGAAGAAGTCGCGGCCCCGTGTCGCCCACAATCGAATCCAGCAGCGGAGTCACCGTTGTATCCGTCTCCCAGTCTCTCGGCATCACCCACGGAAAGAGCGGCAGCAGCAGCGGATGCAGCCGTCGCCACTCCGCCTGTGCCGCGGCTGGCGTAATCCCGTCTTTAAGGCGTCCAAAAACCCGCTTGTCAAAAGGATGTCCCCAGGCGTCCGTCGCATCTCCACCCTTAAACGAAACAGGAAGGATGAACTGCGTGTCGGCATAAGGAAACCGAATTCCTTTCGGCATCACGCCAATGATCTTCCGTGAAATGCCATCGATTCGAACCGTCTGACCAATCACCTGTGGATCGCCTGCGAAGCGCTGCTGCCAGTACCCATAACTCAGCACCGCCACTAGGTCTCGTCCTGCAATCGCATTTTCAGGAGAGAAAAAGCTGCCCAATGCAGGGTGAACGCCCAGCGTATCGAATGTGTTCACCGTAACCGCCGATCCGAAGACCCGCTCGGCGGCATCCGTGCCCTCTACATTCGATTCGGTGTCCGGCCCATAGCCTGACAGAGACGCGAAGGACTGAGTCTGTTCCTGATACGCGCGCACCCAGCCCTTGGGAAAGTTACCCGAGATGTGCGCCAGCCGCTCCTGTTGCGGATAGGGCAGCGGCCGCAGCATGATCGAATCGATCAGCGTAAAGATGGCAGTGTTTGCGCCGATCCCCAGAGCCAACGTCGATACCGCCATGATCGTGAATGCACGGTATCGCACGATCTGGCGCAGGCCAAACCTTACATCCGGCCACAAAGAGCTAAGTCCACGCCATTGCCAGGTCTCGCGGCTGCGCTCTTCCAACAGTGTGACATTGCCGAATTCGCGCCTTGCGGTATGCTCGGCTTCTTCGCGGCCCATGCCTTCGGCCATAAGCGCCTCGATCTTCTCGTCGAGGTGCTGACGGATTTCTTCAGAAAGGTCGTCGTATTTCTGTCGGCGGGTGAAGAGTTGTTGTAACCAGCGCATACAGTTCTCCTTCCAAGTCATGACTCAGCGGGCATAAGGACGAGGTGGATCCCTTCGAGCATTTCTTCGAAGCGCGAGACTTCACGCTCCAGATGTTTCGTACCTGCAGGCGTGATCGTATAGGTGCGGACGCGGCGATTGGTGGCGGAGAGCTGCCACTCTGCTTTGAGCAGGCCATCTTTCAGCAGGCGTTGCAGCGCGGGGTAAAGTGAGCCTTCCTCTACCTGCAGCAACTCGTTCGAGCTCTGCTTGATGTGCTGCACCAGCGCATATCCGTGCATAGGCTGACGGCGCACAGACTGGAGAATCATCATCTCCAGTGCGCCAGGAAAAAGATCGCGGGGTTCTGTATGTTTGCGAGACGTCATAGGCTATTTCCTAATAGGCCTAGACTAAAACAGTATCGCGAAGATCGTCAATCTTAATTTGCGGGGTAAGTACGCACAGACTCCACTCCCTGAAGCGGAACGTGGCTTAACAGGTTGGTGGATGCGAGGTCTTGCTGCAACTGCGTTATATTCGTGAACTGAATGGCATGCAGCCCGACGCGTTGTGCTGCCTCGACATTTTCGATCTTATCGTCGAGAAAGAGCGCCTCGGATGGAGCGACGCCGAGTTTTTCGCAGGTGTAAATGTAGATGCCGGGATCGGGCTTGGCAATGCCAAGTTCGCATGACCAGGTGTGATGATGGAAATCGCCGAGCCATGCGAACTCCTGGCGCATATAGCTGAGCGTATCTTCACCCATATTGGAAAGAATGCCAATACGAAAGCCTGATTCTGCAAGCGCCTGCGCCCAGGCAAGCATCGGCTCGTTGATCGTGCACCACATGAGCACATCGTTTTCGATAAGGCGTTCGATGTCGGTTGCGGTCAGCTCGATGGCTGCATCGGCGGCAAATTGCTGCCAGTAGGAGCGGCCATTCAGCTTGCCCATGTCGTAGGCGTGGCGATGCGCCCAGTAGTGATTGTCAAATGTATCGCGGTCCAGACCAGTAATGGCAAGCAGGTTTTCAAGAGCGGCTGGCTCCTGCGGATGGCTCAACACCATTCCGTAATCGAAGATGACAGCGCGAATCGCCATGAAAATTCCTCTCTTTCTATTATGCGTGAACGCTCGTAGTGAAGACACTCTGCGGCTATGAAAAGATGCATGCATGAGTATTCGACACAGCTTCTCTGCACGCACTGCCTGGGAAACAACAGAGACAGATCTGGCACGCGCTCTGCGAGAACGGAAAGAAGCGCGACAGTCATTGCTCGATCTCACCGCGTCGAATCCAACGCAATGCGGCTTTGTTTATGATGAGGCGGCAATTCTGCCTCCGCTCGCCGCACTCGAAGCACTCGCCTATGATCCGAATCCTCAAGGCCTGTTACGCGCGCGTGAGGCTGTACGTGACTACTATCAGGAACATCGTGCCGAAGTTGACCCGGCGCATATTTTCCTCACCACCAGCACGAGCGAGGCATACAGCTATGTGTTTCGCCTGCTCTGCGATCCCGGCGACGAGGTTCTGATTGCGCAACCGAGTTATCCACTCTTTGATTTTCTGGCCACGCTCGATGACGTGCGACTGATTTCTTATGCACTTTTCTACGACCATGGCTGGCACTTGGATCTGGAGGCGGTGCGTCAGCGCATTACCCCAAGGACGCGCGCGATTGCGCTGGTGCATCCGAATAATCCAACCGGACATTTCACAAAACTGAAAGAGCGCGAGCTGATCGAGCAGCTCTGCTGCGAGCATGGATTAGCGCTGATCGTGGACGAGGTGTTTCTTGATTATCCACTGGCTCAGATGAATGGAGGCAGCAGCTTTGCGGTTGGACCGCATCCGGCACTGACATTTGTCTTAAGCGGGATGAGCAAGATTGCCGGATTGCCGCAGATGAAAGCAGCATGGATTGTTGCATTTGGTCCGAAACCTGATTTGGAGTCAGCACTGCAGCGGCTTGAAGTGATCGCGGATACGTTCTTGTCGATGAACGCTCCGGTGCAGTGCGCGCTTCCGCATTGGCTCAAGCATCGGCGACAGATACAGGGGCAGATTCAAAAGCGTGTCGCAGGAAATCTGCAAGGGCTGGATGAAATCCTATCTGGCCAGACCATGGTGACTCGCCTTGATGCAGATGCCGGCTGGTATGCGGTATTGCGTGTCCCGGCGGTGCGAACGGATGAGGACCTCGCGATTGAGCTCATCCAGTCAAAAGGAGTGTCCGTTCATCCAGGGTATTTCTTCGGTTTTCCTAGCGATGGATGGTTAGTCGTCAGTCTGCTTACGCCGGAAGAGGAGTTTCACCGAGGTATTGAGGTGATTCTGAGCTTCTGCAATTAAAGGCGATATCAAGGCTGAAGAAACGGATTCGATTGGCGTTCTTCTCCGATGGTTGTAGCGGGACCGTGTCCGGGAATGACGCGCGTCTCCTCAGGTAGCGGAAGCAGACGGCCGTGGATCGAACGCATGATTTTCTTGAAATCGCCGCCGGGCAGGTCAGTGCGTCCAATAGATCCAGCGAAGAGGGTGTCACCTGCGATGAGCAGTTGTTGTGGCGCGAAGTGCAGACAGATGCTCCCAGGGGTGTGGCCAGGTGTATGTAAAACCTGGGCGGGGTAATTCGCCAGACCCACAATGAGATGGTCCTCAGCACTTGCATCCGGCGGTGCAGTTTCGGGCGTTTGCACGCCGAGCCAACCGGCCTGGACCTCCATCATTTCCAGCAATGGAAAGTCTTGCTGGTTGAGGAGAATGGGTGCCTCGGTCTGCCGCTTGAGCTTTAGGGCTCCGCCTACGTGATCAATGTGGGCATGGGTGACAACGATTTGCTTGAGCTTAAGGGCATGCTTTTCAAGGCGCGCCAAAATCTGTGGGATATTGTCACCCGGGTCGATCACCATGGCTTCGTGGGTGGTCTTATCGCCAAGAATCGTACAGTTGCACTGGAGCAGTCCGACCGGAAATGTTTCGAGAATCATAGTTTGATTGTCTGCGAAGCTGCCCAAAAGGTGCAAAATGCGCGACAATAAATCGCTATGGCAAATCGCAAGGAATGGACAGAATGGCACTTGACGCCGCGTGGCTGGGAGCGTGGAGCCTCGCGGGTAGAAGGAAAAGGCAATACCTGGGTCGAGGAACCAACCGACCGCGTGGTGAGCTCCGTTTACCAGGAACGGGAAACGGATGCATCGTCGGAAGTGCAGAAATGGTCGGAAGAAACCTGGCGGTCAAAAAAAGCGGAGAACACCGATGCGCTTTTGAAGCAGTACGGACCGGCACCGGAAAGGCTTTAGGCCGGTCCTGAAGTCCTAGGAGATGGTTACTCTGCCCGTCGCGAGTGTATAAACTCCGGCGACGACTTTCAGCTTGTTTTCCTTCACCATCGGAGCAATGACTGGAGAAGATTCTCGCAGCAGTCTGGCCTGAATTTCGGCATTTGCTTTCGTAACCGCTGCGAGGTCAGGTCCCGCCTGATCGATCGCTGGTTGGATATGGGGAAACAGGGCGCTGATCTGGCCGGGGACGTCTTTCCCCTGAATTGCCGCTTTCACCGCACCGCAGTTTGCGTGCCCCAGAACGAGAATGATCTTCGTTCCCAGAACAGCCGCGCCATATTCCAGACTCGCGATAATCTCCGGCGTGATCACGTTGCCAGCGACGCGCGTAACGAAAATCTGGCCGATGGTCTCGTCGAATATAAGCTCAACCGGGACGCGAGAATCGGCGCAGGCCAGTACAGCAGCAAAGGGTTCCTGCTTCTCTACGGTCCGCTCTTTTAAAATTTTCAGATCGTGTTCGTGGCTGATCATGCGACCTGTGGCAAAACGCTCATTGCCGTCCATTAACTCCTTCAACGCCTCGTCCGGAGTGAGTATGGTTTGCGCGCGCAGCGGAGACGTTGACAGGAGGTCGAGAGAAGAAGCGGCAAGCAGACTTGCTGCTGTTGCCCCAATGAACTGACGACGCGAGAAGGCCATCACAGAGTCCTCCATCTACAAAATAGAAACGAGATCATCATATCTGCGGCGAAGTGTAATTCGCAGAACTTCTCATCTATTTCTCCAGAGGCTTGACGACGGATCCGCCCTTCATCACCCACGAGACGTGCTCCATTACAGTAATATCGGTGAGCGGGTCGCCAGAGACAGCAACCAGATCAGCGTATTTGCCTGGTTCGATGGTCCCCATATCCTTGTCGAGCGAAAGCAATGTTGCGCCATTGATGGTTGCGGCCTGGAGAGCCTGCAACGGAGTCATGCCGCCACGTACCAGCGCACCAAACTCTTTGGAAACCGACTCATCCACATCGGCGTCATCTACCCCGTAGGCAATCTTCAAGTGATATTTGAGGGCACGTCGGAAGGCAGGTCCTTGCTCTTTGACGATGTCAATGCCTTTGGCCATGCTGCGCAGGTCGCGCCCTTTTGAGAGGCCGGTTTCAAGATCGTGCTGGAAGCAATAGAGAGTAGGCACGAGCCACGTTCCGCGCTGCGCCATCATTTGCGCGCCCTCGTCGTCGAGCATGGTGCCATGTTCGATGGAGTCGACACCGGCGCGGACCGCTGCTTTGATGCCGATGGTGCCTTCGGCATGCGCCATGACTTTGCGCCCCGCGCGATGCGCGACTTCGACAGCACGCGCCATTTGTTCGTCGCTCAATTCCTGTACGCGGTAGTCGCTGATTGGATCCATCACGCCACCTGTAGCCATGAGCTTGATCCAGTCAGCGCCATACTTGATGTCACGACGCACGATGCGGTTCACATCGTCCACAGTGTCGACAGCATTCGGCTGCTGGAGGCCGGGTTTGTCGGGGGAAAGCAGGTCCCCATCGCCGTGCCCTCCGGTAACGGAGACGAGGCTGCCTGCGGCGACGATGCGCGGTCCCGTGATGAGTCCTTTGGCTACGCCCTCACGCAAGGCAAACTGCGGGTACGAAGGAAATTCTTCGCCTGCGTCGCGTAAGGCGGTAAAACCATGGGCCAGCCATATCTGCAGATTGGCCACGCCGCGCACGGTTGCCTGCGGTGCTGACGTCATGAGGTATTTGCCAGGTGTCTGTGTGGTCGGATCGGAGAGGATGTGTGCGTGGCAATCGATGAGCCCGGGTACGATGGTGTACCTGCTCATGTCGATGACCGCATCGCCTTTCGGAGCGCTGGTAGTGATTGCTTTGATCCGCTCGCCCTGGATCAGGACGTAGGCATCCTTTGTTACCTGCCCATTGCGGACGTCGATGAGGCGGCCAGCATGGACAGCGATCTCTTTCGATGGAGAAACCTGCGCTTGCACGACGATACAGGCGATTGCCGTGAAGGCAAAAGAAAGACGTAGCCGGTTCTTTAAGCTCACTGGGAAAATCCTTAAATGGGGTGTGAGCGTGATGGTAACAGAGCAGGGGCCAGAAACAACAAAGGCAGGCGTGATGCCTGCCTTGAACCTTGAAATTGTTTGGACTATTTTTTGGCGGGAGTGGTCTGCGTGGTCTTGATACCCTCGAGCACTGAATGACCGCCGGCGCGCTTCTGCATGAGAATCGTAAGTCCGATGGAGGTGATCATGAAGATAATGGCACACCACGTTGTGAGCCTCGTCAGCAAATTGGCTGCGCCACGCGGGCCAAAAGCCGTCTGCGAGCCCTGACCGCCGAAGGCACCGGCAAGATCGGCGCTTTTGCCTTGCTGCAGCAAGACGACGATGACGAGAAAAACACAGACGATGACGTGGATAACGAGTAGTAGATAAAACATGCGCTGCTTTCTTCAAGAACTTCTGAAAATAGGTGGGACGTTTGGTGCGGAAGAGGGGACTTGAACCCCTATGCCTCTCGGCGCCACCCCCTCAAGATGGTGTGTCTGCCAATTTCACCACTTCCGCACTGGGTGAAACAATGTCCTCTCAAGAGTATAGCAAAGGTAGGCGGGCATGGAAAACACCCTTAGAATCGTGCATTTAGCTCGCTGAAACTGGTTAATTCTAGAAGGTGCTGACCGCCCGGTGCCGTCTCAACCACTTCATGTTCAAGGATCCAGGTATGAGGGTGCCGAATGAAGACCGCGTGCAGGCCTGCGGTGAGCGCGGGGTTGATATCGGATTTTGGGCTGTTGCCGATCATCCAGGTTGTATGCGGCCTCAGCTCATATTTCTGACATACGGAATGATAGGCATCAGGGTTTTTCTCGCGCGGAATTTCGACCGAAGTAAAGTGATCCGCCAGACCCGAGCGTGCAAGCTTGTCTGTCTGCTCCTCTGCGTTGCCTTTGGTCATCAGAATGAGACGGTGGCGCGATGCCAACTCCGGTAACACCTCTACGACACCGGGCAGTAGCTCAATTTCGTGTTCGCGGATGGAGCGGGAAAAACTTACGATACGCTCGTGCTTTTCCGCGGTGATTGGTTCCGTACTCAAGCGTTCGAAACAGGTCACGAGCGAATGTTGAAAGCTTGCCGCGCCATAACCGTGCTGGTGAATCGTTTCGTGCTCGACTTCGTTCAATGCGGCGCGCACTTCTTCCCGTGAATACGTGTGATGGTTCAGGTAGGAGATGAACGCGACAATGGCGCGCTCGAAATAGATATTGTTTTCCCACAAGGTATCGTCTGCGTCGAGCAGAAGTGTCTGTCCACGAGTGAACCGGGAAGAATTATTCATCGCAAGGTTAAGGATAACAAAGAAGGCTTGCCGCCTTCAGTCCATAACTCGAAGTCAAATGTTAAAAAAATCGAAACTGCTTTCTAAGGTGAGCGGGACTATTTGTTGTGGAAATCGCCAGTCTTTTTTGAAAAATCCGGGTCTACATGGTGGAGCGTTGTAAGTGCATCTAACTGTGTTGCCAAAGATTTCCATATCAATGAGGAAATCACTGCGACAATATTTATCGTTGCGGAAAGGGTGCATGATTTCTTTTCTGAGACGCGAAATTTGGGGGCCTGTTTGCGCCTTTTTTCTGTTTTCGGTCATCTGCATGCGGGCGCATGCGAGTGCTGCTTTATTGCTTGAGGAGCCCTTCGGCCAGTTTGGGGACATGAACCCTACCGGGCATGCGGCCATCTATCTCGACCATGTCTGCGCAGCTTCTCCTACGGAACTGCGCGTCTGCGAGCCCGGCGAACAGGGTGTAGTCATCAGCCGGTATCACCGGATTGACGGGTACGACTGGCTCGCGATTCCGCTGATTCCTTATCTCTACGCTGTAGACGATCCGCGCGACGTCCCTAGTTTTGCTGACCGTGAGCTGGAGATGAAATTGCGCAATTGCTATCGTCTGGAACACCTGATGGATATTGTCCCGGATGATCCAAGGAGAGAGGTCCCGGCAGGCGATTGGATTCAGTTAGTAGGTTCCTCCTACGACCGGAAAATCTACGGCTATCAGATTGAAACCAGCGAGCAGAAAGATCGCGAGTTAATCGAGATTCTGAATCAGCGCGGCAATAAGAGCCACTTCAATCTCTTTTTCAACAATTGCGCCAATTTTGCTGAAAGCATTCTGAATTTCTATTATCCGCACGCCGTCCGGCGCAATTTTATTACGGACACCGGCCTGATGACGCCGAAACAGGCTGCTAAGAGCATGGTGCATTACAGCAGGCACCACAGCGATTTGAAATTCACGACATTTGTTATCCCGCAGGTAGACGGGACTATTCACCGCAGCGATCCGGTGGATGGGGTGATTGAATCGTTGCTAAAGTCGAAAAAATATGTTGTGCCCATCGCCGCACTGCATCCCATAATTGCGGGAGGCCTGGCAGTTGCCTATCTGGGTGATGGACGATTTCATCCGGACCCCAAGGCACAGGTATTTGATCCCGCGCTGGAAATGGAACCGGGAGAAAACGGCGCAAATGGGCAATCTTCACATGACGGTCGGCGCATTTCGGTTTCTGAAATAACGGATTCCACGGCTGAAGCAACGCAGCCGGTTCGCGCGCAGTGATGTATGCTATTCCATTTTTGTTGTTCGATATTCACGATCGAGCAGAGACATTAGCAAAAGAGAATGGTACTGGCCATCCCGATAGACGGCTTCGCGAAAAATGCCGTCCTGTTGGAAGCCTAGCGTACGGTAGACATGCTGGGCGCGCACGTTTGTCTCGAATACATCGAGCCACAACCGGTGTGCTCGGAACTCATTGAATACTTTCCTTAACAAAAGTTGCAACACTTGTTTGCCGTACCCGCGGCCGGGTGAGTGTATTACGATTCGTTTCAATTCGATATTGCGATGTTCCGACTGGATTCCGCGGAGGATAACGTAGCCGACTGTATTCTCGGAGTCGTCAAGCGCGACCAGGTATCGTGCGTCTGGATCGCCCATAGCGTTTGCATGTTCTTCATGCGTCCAGGTGCCAATGTATTCGCGAAACGCCGGCGCGTGCTCAATCTGAACAATAAAAGAAATGTCTGCCGGCGTTGCTTCTCTGAGAGTCGTCATACTTATTGGGCGAGTGCCTTTGTGATTGCTGTCTCGGCAAGGGGAGCCATGACACGGTACCCGGCGTCATTCGGATGCAATCCGTCATCTGCGAGCTCTTGTTGCATCAAGCCGTGGCTGTCCACCATAGCGCTGTAGTAGTCGAGATAAACCATGTGATTCTGTTCACAATAGCTGCGCAGCCACCGGTTCAGCTCCTGAATTTTTTCAGGTGAGCGCTGAAGAAACATGGCTTGCCGCTGCGGGAAGTAGTTGTGAATCGGAGTCACCGAGGAAAAAACGACGCGGATGGAGTGAGCGCGAGCCAACTCTGCCATGGAGGCGTAATTGGCTTCGATCTGCTCTATCGTTATAGGCCCGGTGTTTCCGGCGATGTCATTCGTCCCAGCCAAAATGACGACAACCTTTGGAGAAAGACCGATGACGTCCTGGCGGAAGCGGATCAACATCTGCGGCGTAGTTTGTCCGCCAATACCGCGGTTGATGTAGTTCTTGGCCGGGAAAAATGTATCGAGCTTCCACGCATCGGTAATGGAGTCTCCGAAGAAGATGACGCGATTTTCACCAGGAGCAGATAGCTTGATTTGAGCGTTAGCCTCGCGATACCGATTGAGTTCGCCGAAGTCATTCATGAACGTAGGTATACGGTTCTCTCTCCAGTGTTCGAGGCTAAGGATTGCCTGGACTGCGGGGTCGGCCGTTGCACCCGGCGTGGGAGAAAGAGCGGGCGGCGTTTGTGCCATAGAAGAGAAAGCAATGCAGCCCGACCATAGTAAAAGAAGCGAACTAAACTTGTGCATGAGCATCAAAATATCATTCAGCGGAAGAGCAGCTCCAGCATCGTGCAATCGTCATTGGCAGGAGTGACGCCACAAAACGCCTGCAGCGCCTGGGTGACACCGTCCAGATTACAGCTCGCTCCAAAGGCTTGCTCCAGGCGATCGTCGCCGAAAAAGTCGCCGGTCTCATTCTCTGCCTCTGTAATGCCGTCCGTTGCGAGAAAGATGCGTGTGCCAGGCTGCAACGTTGTTTCATGGGCACTGAATTCAGCCCATTCGATCATGCCGACGGGCAAGTTAGATCCTAGGAGCTGTTGTACATTTTCGCCGGTGCAAATGAGTGGGTGGAGATGGCCGCAATTGATGTAGTCGAGCTGTCCTGACTTGTTCAACTTGAGGATGCACATGGTGGCATATTTGCCGACGTTCTTGTTGCAGATGTACTGGTTCACTAGGGACGCAACGGTGGCAAGGGATTGATGAGCCTGGAGCTGAGAGTAGATCAGTCCCTGTAGCGTTGAGGCGAGCAGTGCTGCTGACACGCCTTTGCCTGAAACATCGGCGATAACCAGGTAGATATGGTCGTCGTGGACTATTACGTCATAGAAGTCGCCGCCAATCTCCTTGCAGGGAACGGAGCGAGCCGCAACCTGTGCGTAGGGCAGCTCAGGTATTTGTACGGCCATCAGCCCCTGTTGAATGTCGGCAGCAATGTTTAACTCCTCGCGGTAGCGACGCGCGTGCTCTTCGGCGATTGCGAGCTGCGCATTGTCAATAAGAGCAGCAGCTTCTGAGGAGATCGTATGCAGCAGCTCATTATCAACCTGCGTCAGATTGCCAGCGTGAAGACGGCTGTCTAAATAAAGAACGCCAAGAACCTGATTTACATCTTTCCCCGGCGATTTTCCAGCGCGGCGGCTACGTAAGGGTATACAGATGATGGAACGAATATTCTGCACGATCATGCTTTCCGTGCGTGGCTTTGCTTCAGCCTTCAGCGTGTCAGTGATAATAAATTCGCTGGACGATTGAAGAGCCTGCTGAATGGCGCTGCGAGATATGGTTGATTCGTCAGTGAGCGGCTCCCCTTTGCTGTTGAGCCCAGCCGCGAGCTTCAGTTTGCCGGACTCATCACGCAAAAAGAAGTATCCCCGCTCAACTTTTGTCAGCTCCAACGTTGTTTCGACGAGAGAAGTGAGGATCTGATCGACGGCTCCGACAGCGTTCAAGCGGCGAGCTGCTTCGAGAAACCAGCGCAGCTTCTCCAGTCCGCTACTGCTGCCGGAAGCAGCTGGAAGCTGAATAAGAAGGTCGCGGATCGTAGATCCCGTGGTCTGCTCTTCTACCCCAAAGCGCATCATCGGTCCCTCCATCGAACCGAAATGAATGACATCGCGGACGGAAAGACGTTGCCGCTGCACTCGGATTCCATTGACAAAAGTGCCGTGACGGCTTTCCATGTCGATCACATAAAAAGCCCCGTCTTCGTAGATGATTTCAGCGTGCTTACGCGAAACGTAGGTGCTCTCCAAGACCAGGTCCCGGTCCAGCAGCCGCCCTATTGTCAAAGGTGAATGATTGATGATTCCTGTTGCCTGTTGCGCGCCGTCAACAATCGCGTATGAAGTTAGCGGAATTGAATGCATGTCTGGTGTCCGGATTCGGGAAGCCGAGGGGAAGAAAAGCGTTCGGTCGACGAAGTTTTAGAATTAGCCTACGGGCCGATTATACAAAGACAGCCCAATGATCATGGCGTGAAAGATATTGGCTGCTTGCGGGGAGTTCCTTTGAGGGGGCTTGAAGGGTTTCCAGATTCAGCAAGCCCAAATTGCCGGCAAATAAAAATCTGTGACAGAAATGTTGACAAACCCTGCGTGGCGCGGGCATTCTTATCAGTTTTCTTGGACTGTACGCCTCCCTGGCCTGGTGGATGATATGCCGCCAGGCTTTCTTTTTCTAGCGAGAACGTCGTCGCGCTGAGACTCTCCTATAATCTCCAGTAATGTCATCGACGGAGAAGAACCAGAGACCGCTGGAAGCAGGTATTTTTACCGACTTCCATGATCGGATGAGCTATGCAGGCTATCTATGTCTGGATGGTTTGCTGTCGCAGCAGCGTCCGCTGTCTAACCCGCCGCACCATGATGAGATGCTCTTTATCATTCAGCATCAGGTGTCCGAGCTCTGGATCAAGCAGCTGATTCATGAGCTGACTGCCGCGGTTCATCATGTGCAGCAGGATCAGCTTGACCCTTGCTTCAAGATTTTGTCCCGCGCCAAGCTCATACAGATGCAGCTTTTCGACCAGTGGGCGGTGCTTGAAACACTCACGCCATCGGAATACATGGAGTTCCGTGGTGTTCTGGGGCATGCTTCGGGCTTCCAGTCCTATCAGTACCGCAAACTCGAGTTCTTGCTGGGAAACAAAAACAGGGATGCATTGAAGGTTTTTTTCGATTTTCCAGCTATTCATGAAGAGCTGCGAGCAGCTCTCGAAGCGCCCAGTCTGTACGACGAATTTCTCCGGCATTTGAAACGACGCGGACTCGCTGTGCCCGAGGTGTGCATCGAGCGTGACTGGTCTGAGCCCTACGAAAAGAATGAGGAGCTGGTGGATGTGCTGAGGCAGATCTATGAGCGGCCACGTGAATATTGGGACGCATACGAAATGTGCGAAAAGCTCGTTGATGTTGAGGAGTATTTTCAGCTCTGGCGGTTTCGGCATATGAAGACAGTCGAGAGGATTATCGGTTTCCGATCGGGTACTGGCGGATCGTCTGGAGTGGGTTTTCTGAAGCAGGCCCTCAATCTGACGTTTTTCCCAGAGTTATTTGCTGTCCGTACGGGGCTGAAGCAGCGATGAGCTGCTTGATTCAAGAGGCAGTCGGCAAGCTCGGACCCGGCTCATTGAGTGAACAGTCGATTCAGCAACATATTGCGCCGCTTTTCTCTCGCGTGCTCGCAAACGACCACATCTATCTCGCGAACCATTCACTTGGTAGACCGCTTGATCAAATGGCGGACGATGTTCGCGAAGGAATTGCTCTGTGGGAGACGAAGCTGGGTGATGCGTGGGATGAGTGGCTTGCGGAGCAGGAGGCTTTTCGCCAGCGCATTGCAACCCTGATCGGCGCACCGCGCACTGACTGTGTAGTGCCGAAGACATCTGCAGGTCAGGGTCTGCGGACCGTGTTGAATGCCATGCCAGGTAAGCCGCGTGTTCTGAGTACGCGCGGCGAATTCGATTCCATCGACTTGATCCTGAAGCAGTATGCATCGCTGGGCCGGATTGAGATGCAATGGGCTGAGCCGGATGCAGACGGATGTTTCAGCGTGCCCGTCATTCTGAAGCAGTTGCACCCGGGAATCGATCTGGTTGTGATCTCGCAGGTCATGTTCATGACTGGGCAGATTGTGCACGGTCTTGAATTACTCGCAGATGCCTGTCATGCAATCGGCTCCAGATTGCTTGTAGACGCGTACCATGCGATGGGTGTGATCCCTGTAGATGTGGCCGCGATGCGTGCTGATTTTATGATCGGCGGTAGCTATAAATATATGCGGGGCGGCCCAGGAGCATGTTTCTTATATTTGTCGCCTGATGTGCTGACGAGCGGGCTGCGTCCACTAGACACAGGATGGTTTGCCCGAGAGAACACGTTCGGCTACGAACGCCCCGATCCACCCGTATTGCGCGTAGGCGGTGATGCATTTCTTGAAGCGACACCACCCGTACTGACCTACTATCAGACTCGCAGCGGTCAGAAGTTTGCGCTTGCTCTAGGAATCGAGAGAACTCGTGCATACAGCTTGGAGAGATTAGCGCGACTGAAGCTGTACCTCGATGAAGCAGGCATCGCGGCGATTGGCGCAGACGGAGATCACGGCGCGTTTCTTGCCGTGCAGATGGGTAATGCAGCAGATGTTTCCACAAGGCTGGCGAAACGCGGTGTAATCACCGATGCTCGTGGAGAATGGCTGCGGCTTTGCCCAGATTGCCTGACGAAGGACGAAGGGCTGCGCATCGCGGCATCTGCGCTTGGTGAGGTAATGGAGCAGACAGGGTAGAACTATGCCTGCTCCGTGCGGTTATTTTTGCAATTGATCGAGCGCCAGATTCAATGCAAGTACATTGACGCGAGGCTCGCCGAGCACACCAAACTGGCGAGCCTGAATGTGTGTAGTTACAAGGTTACGCACATCGCTCTCGGAGAGTTTTCGCGCAACGGCCACACGCTTGACTTGGAAGAGCGCTGCCGCTGGCGAGATGTCCGGATCAAGCCCGGAGCCGGAGGCTGTGACCAGATCGATTGGGACTGGTTGGGCGTTGCCATCTTGCTGATATTTCGTCACATCACCTTGAATGCGCGTAACGAGCTTTTGATTGGAGGCGGCAAAGTTTGAGCCGCCTGAGGAAGTAGCATCGTAGCCGTTTCCTGCCGAAGATGGCCGGCTGTGAAAATATTTGTCACTCGTGAAGCTCTGTCCAATGATCTTGGAGCCGACAACCTGACCATTGTTGGAGATGAGCTGCCCATCGGCTTTGTCTCGCAGAGCCAAATGCGCAAAGGCGGTTACAGCCAAGGGGTACGCGATACCTAAGAGCAAAGTTGTTACCAGAGTAAAGCGAATTGATATGATCAATGTTTTTCGCATAGAAATTCCTTAGATCAGGTGCAGCCCATTCAATGCCAGGTCGATAAGCTTGATGCCGACGAAGGGGACAATGATACCGCCGATGCCGTAAATGATGAGATTGCGCCGAAGCAATGCTTGTGCGGATTTCGGCTCGTACTTTACTCCGCGTAGTGCCAGCGGTACGAGCGCGATGATGATGATGGCATTGAAGATCACAGCCGACAGAATGGCGGAGTGTGGTGTCTTTAGATGCATCACATTGAGCGTATTCAGTACAGGGAAGACGCCCGCGAACATCGCTGGGATAATAGCGAAGTATTTTGCCACGTCATTGGCGATAGAAAATGTTGTGAGCGCTCCACGCGTCATGAGCAGCTGCTTGCCTATCTCGACGATTTCGATCAGCTTCGTAGGATTCGAGTCAAGGTCAACCATGTTGCCGGCTTCTTTGGCTGCCTGCGTGCCAGAGTTCATGGCTACACCCACATCAGCTTGAGCGAGCGCGGGCGCATCGTTGGTGCCATCACCTGTCATTGCGACGAGTTTTCCCTTGCCCTGTTCGCGCTTGATCAGGTCCATTTTGTCTTTTGGTTTTGCCTCCGCCAGGAAGTCATCGACGCCAGCTTCGCGAGCGATGACTGCTGCGGTGAGCGGATTGTCACCCGTGATCATGATGGTGCGGATGCCCATCGCACGCAGGCGTGCGAGCCGATCTTTGAGCCCGCCTTTGACGATATCCTTTAGATAAACGACGCCAAGAGCCGTGCTGTTTTCTGAAACTACGAGCGGCGTGCCGCCAAGGCGCGCGATCTCTTCAACTTTGTCCGTCACCTTGCGAGGCATGCTTGAGCCTTGCTGCTCAAGAAAACGAGCGATGGCGTCGGCGGACCCTTTGCGTATCAGCGTTCCGGGCAAATCAACACCCGACATGCGTGTCTGGGCACTGAAGGCGACGAACTCGGCCTGCATGCCCGTCAAATCACGTCCGCGCAGATTGTATTTTTCTTTTGCCAGGACGACGATGGAACGGCCCTCTGGAGTTTCATCTGATAACGAGGCAAGCTGGGCCGCGTCGGCGAGACGCTCGGTGCTGATGCCCGGAGCCGGAAAGAATTCAGTTGCCTGACGATTACCGAGTGTGATGGTACCGGTCTTATCGAGAAGCAAGGTGTTTACATCGCCAGCAGCTTCAACGGCGCGGCCTGACATGGCGAGTACGTTGTATTGGACAAGCCGGTCCATGCCTGCAATACCGATGGCCGAGAGAAGACCGCCGATGGTTGTAGGAATCAGGCAGACGAGAAGCGAAACCAATACGAAAACAGTCTGCGGTGCGTGTGAGTAGATCGCGAATGGCTGCAGCGTGGTGACGGCTAACAAAAAGACAATCGTCAGGCCTGAAAGAAGAATGCTCAGCGCAATTTCGTTCGGTGTTTTTTGCCGTTCTGCGCCTTCAACGAGTGCAATCATGCGGTCAAGAAAGGTTTCGCCTGGATTTGAAGTAATGCGGATCTTAATCCAATCAGACAAGACACGCGTACCGCCGGTAACTGCGGAGCGGTCGCCGCCAGCTTCACGTATGACCGGCGCAGATTCGCCGGTGATAGCCGACTCATCGACCGAGGCTACGCCTTCGATCACTTCGCCATCACCTGCGATAAATTGCCCGGCTTCCACCTTGATGATGTCATCGACGCGAAGCTGTGGACTGGAGATGGCTTCTAGGCTGCCATCTTTGCGATAGCGGTAGGCCATGGTTTCGCCCTTAGCTTTGCGCAGCGTATCAGCTTGCGCTTTGCCTCTGCCTTCCGCCATGGCTTCCGCAAAATTCGCAAAGAGAACGGTGAACCATAGCCACAGAGTGATCTGTAGATCGAATGCGAATCCAGGGCGATGCTGGACGACATCCTGAATCAGCAATGCTGTTGTGAGCACGCTGCCTACTTCCACGACGAACATGACGGGGTTCTTTACCATCACACGTGGATTGAGTTTCGTAAAGGCACCAGTAATTGCCTGATGCATGATGGCTGGATTCCAGAGACTTTGTTTATCTGCCATTGCTTTCTCCGCTGCGCTAGAAGAGTTGACCTGCGTGCAGCAACAGGTGCTCGAGAATCGGACCGAGGCTCAATACCGGGAAAAATGTAAGTGCGCCAACGATGACGATCACGCCGGACAGCAAGACGGTGAAGAGTCCTGTATTGACCGGGAACGTGCCAGGTGAGGGGGGCACACTTTTCTTCTGCGCCAGGTTGCCAGCCAGTGCCAGCATCGGAATCATCATCAGAAAGCGGCCAATCAGCATGGTGAAACCGAGACTGAGGTTGTACCAGTGCGTATTGGCGTTGAGCCCCATGAATGCTGAGCCGTTGTTGCCCGCGCCAGAGGTAAAGGCATAGAGAATTTCACTTAATCCATGCGGGCCGCCATTGTTCAGGCTGCTCAGACCCATCTGAGGCGACAGCACTGAAACTGCAGTGAGCCCCAGAATGATGAGCGGAAAGATGAGCACGTAGAGCATAGCCATCTTCACGTCATAGGATTCGATCTTTTTGCCGAGATATTCCGGCGTGCGTCCGACCATCAGTCCTGCGATAAAGACGGCAAGCACGACATAGATCAGCATGCCGTAGAGACCGGCTCCGACACCCCCAAAGACAATCTCTCCCAGCATGATGTTAGCCAGCACGACCATGCCGCCGAGCGGTGTGAATGAATCGTGCATGGAGTTGACAGCTCCGCAACTGGCATCCGTTGTGACGGTCGCAAAGAGAGCAGACTGCGATACTCCGAAGCGTACTTCTTTGCCTTCCATGTTACCGCCGGACTGTAACGCGCTTACGTGCTGATCGACACCGTGCAGGAGGGGGTGTGGCTGCGATTCAGCCCAATAGACTGTGGTGAAACCCGCAATAAAGAGCAAAGCCATGCATGCGAATACCGCCCATCCATGACCCGGTGATCCGGACATTTTTCCCAGCGTTACGGTCAGTCCCGCCGGGATGATGAAGATCGAGAACATCTCAAGAAAATTCGTGAACGGCGTTGGGTTTTCAAAAGGATGTGCGCTGTTGGCATTGAAGAAGCCGCCACCGTTTGTGCCAAGCATCTTGATGGCTTCCTGCGACGCCACTGGCCCTTGAGCGATTGTCTGCGTCTGGCTTGACTGCTCAAGCGTTGCGACACTCGTGTAAGGTTTCAGGTTTTGGACAACGCCTTGTTCGACCAGCACTGCCGAGTAAATGAGACAAATTGGCAGAAGGATATAGAGCACAGAACGTGTTGCGTCCACCCAGAAGTTGCCGATTGTCTTTGATTCTTTCCGCGCAATGCCGCGCACCAGGGCGACAGCGACAGCGATGCCGATGCCGGCACTTAGAAAGTTATGGTATGCAAGGCCCACCATCTGCGTGAAGTAGCTCATGGTGGTTTCTGGCGTGTAGGACTGCCAGTTCGTATTCGTAGTGAATGAAGCAGCGGTGTTCCAGGCCAGATCAGGAGCTACACCTGCAAGATGCTGCGGATTCCAGGGGAGGAAATGCTGCAACCGCTCGATCACATATGTCAAAAGCATCGAAACCAGGCTGAACAGCAATAGGGCGACTGCGTATTCGCGCCAGTTCATTTCCTCGTCGCGATGAATGCCACAGACGCGATAGATGGTTCGCTCTACGGGTCTGAGCAAAGGATCAAGAAAAGTGCGTTCGCCTTCAAGCACGCGAGCCATATACAGGCCGAGCGGACGCATCAGCGCCAGCAGCAAAGCCATGAAAATGAGAAACTGGAGCCAACCATTGGCTGTCATTCAGAATTTCTCCGGGTAGAGCAGGGTCACAACGAGGTAGGCCATCATCAACACGGTGATAGCGAGCACGATGAGTGTAAGAATGCTCATAAACCGGCTACCTCAGCCGCTCGCATGCGCGTGCATACAGCAGCGCAACGGCAAAAAAGACAAGAGTAATCAACAACATCAAAAGGTCCCACATAGTGCGCCTTTCCCCAAAAAATGCGGACATACAAATGAGTCTGCAAATGCAGACCCCCAATAGTTAGTAAATGGGCTACACGCTAAGTCGGGCGTAAGGAATCTATAAGGAAGTCGTAAAGAGGCGTGCCAGGAGGTTACTCCGGCGCGCCGTCAGGAAGAAAGCGGTAACCAACCCATGGTTCAGTCTGGATGTATTCCTTTGCGGAATCGCCCTGAAGCTTCTTTCGCAGTTGGCCAACAAAAACGCGCAGATATTCGGGCTGCTGCGCAGACTGCGCCCCCCAGACAGATGTGAGCAGTGCGCGATGTGTGATCACCTTACCGGAATTGCGCGCAAAATGGAGCAGCAAGTCGAATTCCGTTGGCGTGAGATGAACAGCGCGGCCGCTCACGGTGACGCTGTGTGCTGCTGTATCGACGACAAAGTCGCCTACTTCAATCACAACATCGATATTCCGGTCGGGAGCGCGGCGCAGGTGTGCGCGAACACGTGCGAGCAGTTCCTGTGTGCTGAATGGCTTTGTGACATAATCGTCGGCACCTGCGTCAAGCGCTTCTATTTTTGTGCGCTCCTGGTCGCGTACAGAAAGCACCAGAATAGGTACAGCGCTCTTTGTGCGTATCGACCGGGCTAGCTCGATGCCGGTCATGCCCGGCATCATCAGGTCAGTGATGATCAGGTCGGGTATCCAGTCATGTACAAGGCGAAGTGCCTCTTCCGGCTCATTCACAGTGCGCACATCATAACCTTGTGCGGACAGCGCGGCGCGCAAAACGCGCGTAATCTGCATCTCGTCGTCGACTACCAGAACTCGTTCGGCCATACTTCGATACAGTATCATCGCGCTTAAGATGCAAAAGCACAACAGCCATGTAAAGAGGTCCGTTGTCCACTACTTACTCTCTACGGCGCTCGCTTGTGGATTTGTGGCCTTATTTCGTCTGGCGGTCCATGTCAACGTCACAACGGTGGCCCTCAGCCTTCTGGTATTGGTACTGATTGTCGCAACGCGGTGGCGTCTGGCCCATGCGGTATACCTCTCTATTGTATGTACGTTTCTTTACAACTTTTTTTTCCTGCCACCGGTGGGGACACTTACAATTGCCGATCCCCAGAATTGGATTACGCTTTCGGTGTTTTTAGGAACGAGCGTCCTGGTCAGTCATCTTTCAGAGAGTGAGAGGCGGCAACGAGAAATTTCAGAACAACGGCGCGGTGAAGTGGAGCGCTTATATGAGTTCAGCCAGAGACTACTTCTGCATGAAGACTTGAAAGGTCTGGCGCGTGCGGCTCCTTCGATTGCTGCGACCGTTTTCGGACTGCGTGCAGTGGCTCTGTACGTGCGTGAACAAGATGCGGCTTACTATTCTGACCCTGAGAACGAGCTTCTCTCCGTCATCGCATTGAAGCAGATTGCACAGAACAGCGAGTCAGGTATTCGAAAAATCAAAGAAGCATATGTCATTCCGCTGATGCTGGGCATGCAGTGTGGCGGGGCGCTGGCCATAATGAACGGCGCGTATTCGGAAGAAATGTATGAGGCAATTGGCGGACTCGTGGCCATTGCACTGGAGCGTGCCGCAGCCCTGGAACGGACAAGTCATATGGAAGCAACACGCGAAGGAGAACGGCTGCGCAGTGCTTTGCTCGATTCGATTACGCACGAATTGCGAACTCCGTTGACGGCTATTCGAGCGGCCGCTACGAGCCTGATCGGGCAACCGACGCTTCCGGAGGCAGAGCGGAACGAGATGTATGCGGTCGTCGATGAAGAAAGTTTGCGCCTCGACCGTTTGATCGGGGAAGCCGTGGAGATGGCGCAACTGGATTCAGCGGGGTTGCAGGTGCGTCCCCAGCTTCACCATGTGCGGGAATTGATTGATACAGTCTTACAGGAAGAGCATGCGCGTCTTCGGGGTCGGGTTCTGGAGGTACACATTCCGGAGGGACTTCCGCAGGTATCGATGGATCAGGAGCTTGTGCGGCGTGTGCTGCGGCATCTGATTGAGAACGCGATCAAGTATTCGCCTGCGAAAACGCCATTGGAGATCATGGCGGAGGTAGCTGATGAGCGTCTACTGGTACATATTGCCGATCACGGAATGGGTATTGAACCGTCGGAACAGCCATTCATTTTCGACAAGTTCTTTCGCGGCAGTAATCAGCGCGAGCGCGTCGAGGGAAGCGGCATGGGGTTGGCGATTGCCAAAGCGATTCTCACTGCGCATGGTGGCGGAATAGAGCTCAAAAGCGAACCTGGTGAAGGGGCTATCTTCACTTTTTGGCTGCCACTCTCCGGAGCCGCTTAGATTTATAGTCATCTCCCGACGGCGGGTTGTATGCCGGTTCTGATAGTGGACAGCCGTCGCATCGAGGCTCGCGTCTGCAATGGCGCTTGCCGAGTTCGACCACGAGAGCATGGGACTCGTTGTAGTGCTGAACGCGATTGCCGAGATCGTCTTCTGTAAACGCGTGGAGTGCCAACTGCTGAACTTCAGCATAGCGAGCCTTTCCATGAATAAGATCGTGGCGCGTCGTGAGTCTGCGTAGATATTCATCGACCACCATCACAGGATGTCCTAGAGCATAGAGCAGAATGGCATCGGCTGTTTCCGGCCCTACGCTGGGAAGCGCCAGCAACTGTTTTCGGATGGTCTCCGTTTCCTGCGTTGCCAGTAAAGTGATTGATCCGCCGTATTCGCAATCCAGAAACGCGATAAAAGCTTTTAGGGCCGCGGCTTTCCGCTGCATAAAGCCTGAAGGCCTGATCAAGATGCGCAGGTCTTCTTCAGAAATAGCGCGCAGACCGCTTAGGTTGAGAGTGTTGTTCGTTTCCAGATTGCAGATCGACTTCTCGACCGCACGCCACGAGGTGTTTTGCGTAAGATAGGCCCCTACGATGACTTCTAAAGGCGTTTGCGCTGGCCACCAGTGTTGTTGCCCATAGACATCGGCGAGAGTCCTATACATGCGGCGAAGCAGGGACGCAGGGCTGTCACTGCTTGTGCGGCTCATAAGGGACTCGAAGCTCGTTTTTGATGACGAAGCTGGTGCTTCCATCCGAGCAGTTTGGCTTTTGTTGCTTCTGCCTCTGCTTCGGGAATCATCCCTTTATGTTGATACAGAATAGAGAGGCTGGTGTGAGCAAGCACGTCCTCCGGATCGATCTCTGCGAGGCGCTGGGCCATGCGGAGAGCTTCGTCGAGTTCGCCAAGGTCCTGCAGAGAACGAATTAATCCGTGCATCGCATCGAGCATGGAGGGATCGTCTTCGAGACATGCACGAAACGCAGTAACAGCGCCCGTCAAATCGCCGTTCGCGACTCGATCGATTGCATCATAATACTTTTCTTCAGGAGAAAAATGCGTGCTGTCTTCTGATTGAGACATGTCTAATACCATGATATCGTCGCCAGCAGCACAAGGGAACGTTTGATGACAAACACCACCGGAATCGTAAAGGTTCATACTGAGTATTTGTTTTTCCATACAGAAAAACGCCGCGAGATTGTGTGGATTACCCCGCAACTGGAGAAAATCGTCGCGCGAAGTGGGATTCGCGATGGATTTTGCTTTATTTCAGCCATGCATATAACGGCGGCCATCTACGTCAATGATCTGGAAGACGGGCTGATCACCGATATCGAGGAATGGCTTGAAAAGCTTGCGCCGGCGCGGCCCGACTACCGTCATCATCAGACCGGTGAGGACAACGGAGATGCGCATTTGAAATCGTTGTTGCTGCACCATGAGGTAACGCTGCCCATCACTGGATGCCGGTTAGACCTTGGCACATGGCAGCAGGTCTTTTATGCGGAGTTCGATGGCCAGCGGCGCAAGCGCGTTATCGTAAAGCTGATGGGAGTAGAGTAGTGGATGCCTGCGCAGTAGTTGTCGTGCTGGGTATCGCAGCCGTGATGGCGTCACGCTTGGCATCTGGAATATCGAGCGACGGGGCATGGGGTGTGGTTGCCCCTGGAAGCACGATGATATCGACGCGTCGATTCTGTGCACGCCCTTCAGTGGTGGTATTCGTGGTTGCCGGATGGAATTCCGCGTAGCCGGAGGCAGAGAGCCGCACCGGGGAAAAGTGGTGTCCTACGATGAAGAGGCGCGCCATGTGCGTTGCGCGGGCTGTGGACAGCTCCCAGTTTGAGTCGAACTCTTCGGTATGAATCGGCACGTTGTCCGTGTGACCTTCAATGCGGATATCGTATGGCGTTGCGCGCAAAGCCTCTGCGATCTGGTTGAGTGTCGTGATCGAGTTAGGGTGCGGAACGGCCGAGCCGCTGTTATAGAAACCTGCTTCGCGCAGGGAAATGACCAATCCTTCCCGCCCAATGCGCAACGCTACAACATGTCTGGCGATCTGGTTGGAAAGCAGCTTCTCCAGGTTGCGCTTGATACGTTCCAGGTCCCGCTTCACTTCCGGAGAAGCCAGCATTTGATCGCCCAATACGACGTTCATAGGAGAAACAGGCGCATCCTCTGAGGTAGCAAGCGCGGCTGCGGCCGCTTTCGCCGATTGCGCTTCTTTGGCGGCGCTTGCGGATTGGAAAAGCCCCAGCGACTGAAAGGCCGAATTGATGGCAGCGGCCGCTTCCGCCTGCTTTTTCTGATCGGCTTTCGAAGTGGCATACATTACGACAAAGAACGCGAAGAGCAGCGTAATGAAGTCAGCATAAGAGATCAGCCAGCGCTCATGGTTAGCGTGGTGCTTATCTTTCCGTCTTCTCATGCCTGGGTCCCCTGTGCCTTTTTGTGTTTTTGCGCTATAAAGCTTTGCAGCTTCACTTCGATCATGCGCGGATTCATTCCTTCGAGGATCGAGACCACTCCCTCCAGCGTCATTTCCTTGAGGCGTTGCTCTTCAGTAAGCCGCAGGCGCAATTTACCGGCCGAGGGCAGGAACAGAATATTTGCTGAGCCAACTCCGTATATGGTCGCAACGAAGGCTACGGCAATACCACGACCGACTTCGTCGATATGGTCCAGATGCTGCATGACCTGGATCAGACCCATCACTGCCCCAATAATGCCGATCGTTGGCGCGAAGCCTCCAGCCGATTCGAAGACCGACGGGATAGAGTCTTCCATCTGGGCCTCATTATCGAGCTGCAGTTCCATGATCTTACGAAGCTCGGCGGGCTCTGTGCCGTCCACGGCCAGCATGAGAGCCTGCTTGAGAAATGAGTCGGTGATCGTAGGCAGATCCTGATCAAGTGAGACGATACCGCTGCGCCGGGCCTTGTTGGCAAAGCTCAGCAGCAATTTTATCGTCGCGTCGCTATTGGATTTTTTCACGAAGAAGACGCCGGCCAAACGCTTGCATGCGGCTCCAACCGTAGCGAGAGGGAATTGCAGCATCACTGCGCCCAGCGTGCCACCAAGGACGATCATGGCTGCGGTGGGCTGTAGAATCTGGCCCACATGTCCGCCTTCCATCAACAAGCCTGCGAGAATGCCGGCTAGTGCAAGTACCACACCACCAAAGCTGCTCTTGTCCATGACGAGTTCTTTCCAATGGCTAAATTGAGTTGCAAATGTTACTGATCATGTCTGCGGCGACGTAGCAAAGCAGGTTCTTCCGATTCATCAGGCAGTTCTCCGGAGTGGATGCCCTGCTCTGCCGCTGCGGCGCGGAGACTCGATGCTGCAGCGGCAACACCGGTCAGAGAAGTTGCCTCATCACCGGGGATGTATCTGAGGACGTTCGCAATCAGCATGGCTCGATAAGTGGTGATACGGCGCACCACTTCATCGCACGGTTCCGATACAACGATCTTCTCTCCGTGGATCAGTGTGAGCATCGTATCTGGAGACGACTCCACATACTTGATCAAGTCGCTGTTCACGACCATTACCTGTCCGTTCAGGCGAGTCAGTTCAATCATGGCTAAAAAAGCCCTCCTGCGTCCTGATGGGCTTATCGGCACGGCGGCGAAAAGATTGATGCGGCGGGTTATTCCTGGGTAGAGGGACGAAAGATAGGGGATCGCATTTTTCTGCGAACGCACGCGGCATGCCAAACTCCGGATCGGAGGCAGTATCTCCGTAAAGTGCATTTGTCATGCGCCGATGAAGGCAGTGGGTAACGTGGTTCCTGTGGAAACGGTGACCCGGTCCTGAACAACGCGTTCTTGTACCGGTCAGGCACCCGAAGCGGGCAACCTATATCAATGCACAGAGGAGCACAATCATATGTCACTGGGTGTCCTGAATAACATCTCTGCCATCTATGCAGAGAACAACCTGAACTCGACACAGGCAAGTCTGCAGAATACGCTGACACAGCTTTCGTCCGGTTCGCGTATCAACTCGGGCGCGGACGATGCTGCTGGCCTGTCGCTGGCTAACGGCCTTGGCGCCAACTCAGCCGCTCTCACGCAGTCTTCTACGAACGCGAGTGAAGGCGTGGGTCTTCTGCAGGTTGCTGACGGAGCGCTTTCGCAGGTGACTAACTTGTTGAATCGCGCGGTCACGCTGGCAACTGAAGCTTCCAACGGCACGCTGAACACGTCGCAGGACAGCGCAGCCAACTCCGAATTCCAGTCAATCCTGGACGAAATCAGCAACATTGGCAGCACAACCACGTATAACGGACAGCAGGTATTTGGCGGCAGCTTTCAGATTTTCACCGGAGACGGTACCAAGGGTGGTGGTTTTGCTGACACGGTTACGCTGGGATCACTTTCTAGCGCTGCGGTAGGTGACAGCACGGGTTCTGCCGGCCTGACGTATACCTCAGGTGCAGGCACTGCAACCTCGACTCTCACCTATACTCCGGTTGCTGCTGACAGCGTTAAGCTGAGCACCGATAGTCTTACCTCGGCAGCCAATGCGCAAACAGCTCTCAACGACGTTTACACTGCTGTGCAGGATGTGGCTGCGGAGCGCGGCTATACCGGCGCACAAATCAACACACTCAATGCAGTCAGCAATGTAGAAAGCACGGAGCAGGAGAACGTGGTTTCCGCGCAGAACTCCATCCAGGCCACCGACTACGCTTCGGCAACCTCGAACCTCTCGAAGTACGAAATTCTGAGCCAGACGGGCATCAGCGCCCTGGCCCAGGCCAACAGCACCGAACAGCTGGTCACCAAGCTGCTCCAGTAATTTAACGGCAGCTGCAAAAAGCAGGGAGCCACCATGGCTCCCTGCTTTCTTTTCTGTGAATCATCTAAGCCGGCTTCCCGTGGAGGGTAGGCGGATTGCATGAAGTACCGGGGAAGAAAGCGCACTGAAGTCTGCGCGGAAAGTGACGATAGCAGAGACATGGGAACAGTTGGACTTTCATTTGGATCGCCCACGAGTGGCGCGGGTTTTGATGTAACCTCAACCGTCAACCAGATTGTGACCAACATGCAGGCGGTGGAGACGCCGTGGAAGAATCAGCTTTCCTCGCTGCAGTCGCAGGATACCGCGCTGACCAGTATTGGGACAGACCTGAGTTCGCTCTCGACGGCCATGCAGTCTCTGGCCGATTTTCAGGGCGTACTTTCGGAGAAGCAGGGTTCGAGCTCGGACACGAGTGTTCTCTCACTTTCCTCGGCTTCGAGTTCAGCCGTTGCGGGCAGCCACACAATTGTCGTTGGCTCGCTGGCGGCAACCTCTTCTTTTGTAAGCAACACAATCGCCAGTGCGAGCGATACATTGAGCGGAACGTTGTCACTCTCGGTTGGGAGCGCCGCGCAGCAAACGATCACCATTGATTCTTCTGACAACACGCTGACTTCCTTAGCCAATGCGATCAATTCAGGTAGTTATGGCGTGACAGCAAATGTCATCACAGATTCCTCCGGTTCCAGGCTTTCGCTGGTAAGCAAGACGAGCGGTGCAGGCGGCGATATTGTTGCCAGTAGCACCCTGCTGGATGGCTCCACGTCTGTGAGTTTCTCGCAAGTGCAGGCTGGCGCAGATGCGCAGATGACAGTCGATGGAGTCTCCGTCAGCAGTGCATCGAATACGGTGACCAATGCGATTCAAGGAGTCACTTTTCAGTTGCTGAGTCAAGCTCCAAGTGAGAGCGTACAGGTGGAGATTACTAACGACAACTCCGATGTCGAATCGGCGGTGAATACCTTTGTGACCGCCTATAACAAGGTCCTGGGAGATCTGAACACGCAGGAAGGCAATGATTCCAGCGGGAACCCAGAGCCTTTATTCGGCAATCCAACGATTGCAACGTTGCAGCAAACACTGCAATCGGCGCTCACCTTCCTGCAACCCGCAAACGCCACCGCCACGAATTCTTCCATCGCATCAAGCGATACGTTAACAGGCGGCATTTCGATTCAGGTGGGAAGCGGCACGGCACAGACCATCGCAGTCCCGACTACAGGCGACACCACGATCTCGGGGCTGGCCGCGGCTATCAATGCTGCCAATCTCGGTGTCACCGCCAACGTAATTACCTCGGGGAACAGTGCGACTCTGAGCCTGACGAGTTCGACAAGCGGATCCTCGGGAATGATCACAGTGGATAGCAGCGGTTTGACGGACACCACGACGAATACGGCAGTGACATTCGGCTTGGGGCAATCGAACGCCGTCACATCCGCTACGCAGCTTGGCATCACGGTCAATGATGATGGCACACTTTCGCTCGACACTGACACTTTGGAAAGCATCTTGAACAGCAATTATCAAGATGTGGTCAATTTCCTTCAGCCCAGCGGAAGTTATACATCCTTTGGTGGAAATTTTTCTACATTGCTGAACAATCTGGGGAATAGCGCTCCGGATGGAGCGATCTATCTTGCACTGCAGGAGAACTCCACGGTTGAATCGCAGCTGAATACAAATGTCAGCAATGAAGAGACGATCATCAGCGCGCAGAAGACACAGTTGACCACGGAATTGAACGAAGCAAATTATACCTTGACCGAGATTCCGCAGGAATTGCAACAGATCAACGAAATGTACAGCGCCATTACCGGCTACAACGAGAATCAGAACGGATAGGGCATGCAGAATTCGAATTACCAGCAGCAATCCGTTGCCGGAATGAACGGTGTCGAGCTGATTATTGCTCTTTACGATGGTATGGTGCGTTTTTTGCATCGCGCAATCGAAGCCACGGAGGCAGGCAACGTGCACGAACGCCGTATCGCAGTCAAGCGGATCCTCGACATCCTGATGCACCTGCAATCCCGGTTGCGGATGGATGTCGGTGGTCCGGCGACAACGCTGTCGGAGTTTTATGCGGCTGTCTTTGCTTTATGTCTTGATGGGTCGCGACTTTCTTCAACAGAACGCTTCCACGAGGCGATACAGTGCATCCTCAGAGTGCGCGAGGCGTGGCAGCAGGTCGCCCAGGATCCTGAGGTGCGCAAACAATTTACAACTTCGGCCAGGATGCATCTGGTCACTTCAAACACAGCTCACCAGGATGCAGAGCACAGCCAAGCTTCTGGCTGGACGGCCTAACCTGTGACTGCCAGCTCCTCTTCCAGCAGCTGCTTCTGGAATAAATTCGCGTAGTGGCCATTGTTTGCCAGTAACTCGTCGTGCGTTCCCAGCTCAACGATGCGCCCTTGAGAAAGCACTGCGATCTGATCTGCGTTTCGCACTGTAGAGATGCGGTGCGAAATGAGAATGGTCGTTCGTCCCTGCATGATAAGGCGCAACTCTTCCAGAATGCGCTCTTCAGTGTAGGTATCCACGCTTGCTAATGAATCATCGAGAATCAATATGCTTGGGTTGCGGAGAATGGCGCGCGCAAGCGCCGACCTTTGCTTCTGTCCGCCTGACAAGGTCAGACCCCGCTCGCCTACCAGGGTTTCAAAACCGCGGGGGAATTCTTCGAACTCTTTGCGGATGTGCGCCGCTTCGGCAGCGCGCATGACTTCATCCGCAGTCGCGTGAGCAACACCGAAAGCGATATTTTCCCGGAGAGTTTCGCTGAAGAGAAATGTCTCTTGCGGAACAAATCCGATATTCGCTCGAAGCACAGCCAGAGGATATTGCCGAATGGGACGTCCATCCACCAGGATGCTGCCCGGCGCACCGTCATAAACACGCGCAATCAAATTCACCAGTGTTGATTTGCCAGCTCCCGTCGCCCCAACCAGCGCGAGACTGCTGCCAGCCGGAACCTTTAACGACAAATGGTGCAATACTTCAGCTGCGTGTCCGCCGCCTTGGTCATAAGAGAAACTCAGGTTACGGAACTCGATTTCTCCGCGAAGCTTCAAATCGGCAGGAATGGACGTATCGGCATTACTATCGTCAATCGAAGGCTCGGCTTTTAGCAGCTCATCGATGCGGGCCACGGACGCAGTCCCGCGCTGAAAGAGATTGACGACCCAGCCAAGGGCAATAATCGGCCACGTTAGCATCACCATATAGGTATTGAAGGCAACGAAATCGCCTACGCTGATGCGATGCGAAAGTACTTCATGGCCGCCGACGAGAAGCGAAATTGCCATAGCCAGCCCGAGAACAAATTCAAGGGTAGGCCATAACATGCCCATGAGCTGCACCAGGCGCAGACCGCGGCGGATGTATTCGCGGTTCGATTTCTCGAAAGCGGCAATCTGCGCCTCTTCCTGCGCAAAGGCGCGCACCAGCCGTGCTCCGGAAAAATTCTCCTGCGCCTGTGCGGAGATATCGGAAAACATGGCCTGAATGCGTTCGAAACGTTCGTGTATTTTTCGTCCCAGCGCCTGAACCAGAATGCTGGCAAGGGGGAGGGGCATCAAGGCCACTAGTGTGAGAAATGGGCTGATTTTCAGGAGGAAAAATAGGGCGCCCAGCGAAAACAAGATCGTATTGGCGCTATACATAATCGCCGGCCCGAGCAGCATGCGAACGGCATTTAGATCGTTCGTCATACGGGCCATGATGTCGCCTGTGCGATGCTGCTGATAGTAGGCTGCGGACTGCTTTTCCAGCTGAAGGAAAAGATCGTTCCTCAGATCGAATTCAATTTCGCGTGAGATGCCGATGATGATCCAGCGCGTCAGAAAGAGAAAGATGCCCTTCGCGACAGCGACTGCGACGAGCAGGCTAGCATAGAGCCATATTTTTTTCTGCGTGACGCCAACGTTCAAGTCATCGATGGCGATGCGAATCACCTGGGGAAAGAAAATCCAGATCGCATTGCTTAGAACAACAGACACCCCTCCCCAGAAGAAGCTACGCCTATAGCGGCGCATATACGGAAAGAGGGGTTGCAGTGATTTGAGCATCGGTCCTTATGGTAGTGCTGGATATCTGATTCTTTGCGCGAGCAAAAGTCGCATCAAGTGGGGGTGCGAAGCAGCAGGTAAGTGCCCGCAAGTCCGAAAAGCACATCGGGCGACCACGCAGCGAGAAACGCAGGCAGGAGGTTTACATCTCCCATAGCTTCGAACATCCCATCTACAAAGAGATACGCAATGGCCATTCCGATGGCGACTGCGATTCCAGCGAGTGAGCCGCGTTTGCCCATGGAAAGTGCGAAGGGAACTGCCAGAATTGCCATGACGAGCGTGATGAGCGGATAGGCAATTTTGCGATTCAGCTGCACGCGCAGACGCATGGTGTCGAATCCACTTTGTCGCATATCGCGAATGTAGCGTTGAAGCTCGTTAAAGCTCATCTCCTGCGAGGGGCGGGTTTCTTTCTTGAAGTATTGCGGAACCTCCACAATCTCAGGAAAAGTGCTCACTTCAAACGTCTGATAGTTTGTGATCTCGTCTCCGTTAAAGCTGCGCTGCCAGCCATGTTCAAAGATCCACCGGTGAATTTGCGGGTCCCAATGCGCGCCGGCGGCAAAGATACGCCTCGACAGAGAAAATGTGGATGGATCAAACTCGAAGACAGTGATATTGGCGAAACGATCGTTGTCGGGATCGAAAAATTCGTAATAGAAGATGCGTTCCGGCTTGCCCTGCTGCTGCATCCCGAACATCCATTTTCGGTCGGGCCGCAGATAGGTCTGTGCCGGCTTGCCTTTAATGACATTGTGCAAGGCTTCCTGCTTCCTGTTTGCAATCGGCAAGTAGACTTCGTCGAAGAGAAACAGCGAAATAGACAAAATGGAAGCGATGACCAGCACCGGCACCACAATTCGGTACAAGCTGATCCCCGTTGCTTTCATCGCTGTCAGCTCATTGGAGCGATTCAAGCCCCCGAACACAACCAGGACAGCGATCAGCACGCTGAGAGGCGTAATGATGTAGATCAGGCTGGGCGTGAGATTAATCAGATATGCACCAACTGTAATGAGAGGGGTTTGATTGCGAATGATATCGCCCAGCAGCTCAAAGAAGGTGAATACCAGCATCAGTGTGACGAATGCAACCAGCACCATCGTGAAGGTTGAGATAAATTGACGAAGGACATAATCATCCAGGATGAGCGGGAATCGCCCGCGCACATGGCGTTTGGAAACAGGCCGTTCGACTGTTGAGCCGGCATCAGGCAGGTTTGATGTCTTTTTCAGATTCAGCCATGACCCGATGGATGTGACAGCTGCAAGGGCTGACCCGCCCGTGGACATTTGCCGGAGAAAAAAGATGCCGCAGGCAGCGAAGACAATATTCGCCATCCACACGCCGGCAAAAACAGGCAGCTTATTTTGCCGGGCCAGCGCCACGCCGGTGTTTGAAAGAAAGTAATAGATGAATACCAGCAAAATTGTGAGCACAAAGCCTGCGCTTTTGCCGCCGCGTTTGGAAGATATTCCCAGCGGCACGCCAACAAGCATGAGCACCAGGCATGCCGAGGGGTAGGCATAGCGGCGGTGCAATTCAATGAGATACCATCGGCCGTTTGGCTGATGTGCACGCTCCAGCAAGTCGCGATTAGACATAGCAAGGACCGGCGCATCGCTATGGCCCAGGTGCGGGTCTGGGGGAGCCATCGTTTCAAGAGGCAGGTCCGTCTGCGCAAACGTCGATACGTTATATTCATCTGGCTTGTCGGGAGTCGTCTGATGTTGCGTGCCATTCCGTAGCCGCATGACGAGTGTTTGATTATCAGTGCTGGCGACAGTGGCATCTTCCGCAGTGGTGATTTTTGGTGAGACAGGATCGCTCAAATCAGCCAGAAATACCTGACGCCATCTCGCGGCTCCTGTCCCTGCGCGTACGTCAGCGACATAAAGAACAACATCTTTCAGGTCTTCATAAAAAACGCGGGGTTGAATTTCGTAGGTGGCCTGAGTGTTTTTAAGCTCATCTTCAATTTTGAGCAGCTGCGCTGAGGCCTTCGGCGCGAAATACAACGTATTCCATAATCCGACGCCCCAGGCTGCAGCTGCAACAATGGCGACAATGCCGACAAATCTCCACACCCCGACGCCCGCTGCGCGCATTGCCGTAATTTCGCTATCCGCAGCAAGACGGCTTAAGCCCAACAGAATGCCTACGAGAACCGCCATGGGGATTGTGACGGTAAACATATTGGGCAGAAGTAAGAGAAAGATTTCAACGACTGCGGTCGACGAAGTGCTGTTGCGCACCGCAAGCTCAAGTAGTGGACCGAGCTCTTTCATGAACAGAACGAACGTGAAGAGCACTCCACCTAGGAGTGCGTGCGTGAAAACTTCTCTCAGGATGTAACGGGTAAGAATGCGCACAAATTGCTTCCGCTATCAGTCTACAGGGTTTAGCGGCGGTGCTGCAGTCCTAGCGCGAATGACGATAAACGAGGTCGAGCAATTCGTCGTACATTGCCTCGGCGCTTTCCGGACCTTTTTTGATTGCAACGGTTGCGCAGTGTTTCAGGTGATTACGCATCAAATGGCGGCTGGTTCCTCGTAAAGCTTCTTGTACTGAGGAAATCTGCAGCAGAATGTCGGCACAGTACCGCTCCTGCTCCACCATTTTTTCCAGGCCTCTGATCTGGCCGGCAATGCGTGAGAGCCTCCGCAATGTTGCCGACTTGATCTCCGGATCGACCCCAGTGGCTCTACGCTCATCCCCGCAGGCGCAATTTGCGGCGGCTGCTTTGACGGTTGATTTTGGGTTGGGACTCATGCCTTAAAACTCCGCAATCTGAGACTATTGCTCAATACACTTACTGAACTCAATGCCATCGCAGCGCTTGCAATCACCGGGTTGAGGAGAATGCCAAGCACGGGATATAGCACACCTGCCGCAATCGGAATGCCCAGCACGTTGTATGCGAGCGCCCAGCCGAGATTCTGTCGCATTACACGCACTGTCTGCCGTGACAGCTGGATTGCATTCACAATCTGCTGCGGCTCGCCTCGTAGCAGAATGGCATCACCGGCTTCGCGCGCAAGATCCGTACCTGTTCCTATGGCGAGACCGGCATCAGCTTGTGCCAGCGCCGCGGCATCGTTGATGCCGTCGCCCACCATGGCGACTTTATGAGAGCCGGCTTGCAGCTCGCGAATCGCAGCAAGCTTGGCGTCGGGAAGCAATTCCGCCCTGACCTGCTCTATGCCCGCCTCGCGCGCGATTTGGGTAGCTGCCTGCTTGCTGTCACCGGTCAACATAACTGTATTCAGCCCAAGTGTGTGCAGAGTCTGGATTGCCTCTTTTGCGCCAGGCCGCAGCACATCCTGGGCCTCTAGCCGGCCGTGGTAAATGCCGTTGACGGCAATGTGAAGAAGAGTGGCGGACGAAGTTGCCGCGGGTATCGCGGCGATATTTACACTCAGGTCATGCATGAGCGAAGCGTTCCCCGCTGCAACGTTATATCCATTGACGGTTCCGGTCACGCCTTTGCCGGGAACAACGCGTAGATCGATAACAGGCGAAAACTGCATTCCTGCATCCTGTGCTTTCTTCGTTACAGCATGCGCTAGCGGATGTTCCGACTGCTGCTCCAGAGACGCAGCGATTGTGAGCAGGTCTCGCTCGCTCCATCCATTGGCCGGATGAACGGCTGTGATCTCAGGCTTGCCGATGGTGAGAGTTCCGGTCTTATCCAAAACCACGGTGTCTATCTGTGCCAGACGCTCTACGCTCTCACCGCCTTTGAACAGAATCCCCTTTTGCGCGCCTCGCCCAATGGCAACGGTCAGCGCTGCGGGAACTGCAAGACCCATGGCACACGGGCATGCGATTACCAGCACTGTGACAGCAACGGCAAATGCACGGCTGAAGCCGGGGGAGGGGTCCAGCCATGCCCATACTATGAATGTCAGTACAGCCAATACGAGCACCACAGGCACAAAAATCCCGCTCACACGGTCGGCCAACTGCTGCATCGGCGCTTTTGAAGATTGTGCCTGCTCCATCAGGCGCAGCATCTGGCCGAGCACGCTATCCATGCCAATGGATGTTGCACGATAAGTGAGCGCGCCGTGGTAGTTCACTGAGCCGCCGATGAGCCTGTCACCCACTGCCCGTGCCACTGGCGTTGATTCACCTGTGATCAGCGATTCATCCACACTGCTTGCGCCTGCTATTACGATCCCATCGACTGGAACGCGCTCTCCAGGCCGCACCATGAGAACATCGCCGGACTGCACTGACGCAAGCGGCACTTCCATTTCCTGGCCATTCTGCAGGATACGCGCAGTGCTCGGCTGCATCTTTGTAAAAGCTTCCAGTGCATCCAGCGTTCTGTGCCTTGCGCGCGCTTCGAGCCATTTCCCTAACAATAAAAATCCAAGGATCAATAACACGGACTCGTAGTACACATCGGGTTGCAGTCCATGTCTTATGAAAAGCTGCGGGGCGATGGTCGCGACTGCAGAATAAGAGAACGCAGCAAGCGTGCCCAGCGAAACCAGCGTATTCATATTACTGGAACCATGGAGAGCAGCCTTCCATGCGCCGCGATAGATCGCTCCTCCAGCCCAAAACATGCCGATAAGCGTCATCGCCAGCAGCAGATACAAAAGCACAATGTGAGGGATTTGATAAAGCCATGGCAAGGCTTTCATGAAAGCTCGATCGAGCATATTGCCGTGGGTATGCATCAACGGCATGGAAAGAAGCATCGCTATAGCGCCGCCGATCATGGTCGCAAACGCGCGAAATTTCAATGTGCTTTCATCGCCGGCCTCATCGTTTTCATGCCTGTGCCCCGTGTGTTCGTCAGGGACGGAGGCGTCGTATCCCGCATCACGTACTGCTCCGATAAGTTGTTCGGGGTGTGCAATGGCAGGGTCGTAAGTAACGTGCGCCCGGTGATTCATCAGGTTCACCTGAGCGTTGCTGACGCCCGCGGTATCGCGCAGAGCACGCTCCACGTGCACCTGACAGGCGGCACAGCTCATGCCGCTGATAGGCATGACCACGGTTTTTGATGTATCAGTATCAGCCATTACTGCTCTATACGCGCGGAGAAGCCGGTTTTTCCAATCGATGCCAGCAGGGCAGACTCGGCAGATGCTCTGTCTTTTACCCGCACACGCGCCGCGCCTAGACGCACTTCCTCCACTTCCGTGCCATCTACAATCTGCAGCGCCCGGGTTACCCGACGCACGCACGCGCCGCAATGCATTCCATCGATCCGCAGTATGATTTCGTCCATGGATATACCCCCTACCCCTATTATAGACCTAGACAGCGGATAGCATGCTTTTCTTTATTCGCTCTCAGGCAGAAACCGGTAGCCTACGCCGCGTACGGTCTTGAGGTGGATGGGGTTAGTAGGCTCATCCTCGATATAGCGGCGCAGCCGCACAACGAAGTTATCGATCGCGCGCGTATCGGTGTCTTCACGCACGCGCCAGACCTGCTCCAGCAATTCCTTACGCGAAATGATGCGACCCTGATTTTGTACGAGATAACGCAGAAAATCTGCTTCCATCAGTGTGAGCTGAATATGCTTATCGGGCGCTGTCAATTCGAGCGCGTCAAAATCAATGCAGCGACCCGCGAAACAGAATTTTGCAAGCTCATCCTGAGCTTCCCCTGTTTCGGTAGGAGAAGGAGCCGAGTGCCAAGCCATACGTCGCAATAAGCCATTAAGCCGCGCTAGCAGGATAGAAAGATCAAATGGCTTGGGTAGATAGTCATCAGCGCCGGCGGCAAAGCCATCAAGCACGTCTTCCGGACGCCCACGGGCGGTGAGCATCAAAATTGGGACGTAGTTTTGCTGGTCTCGCAGCTCACGCGCGACAGCGAAACCATCCTTGCCCGGAAGCATGACATCGAGCAGAACCGCGTCGAAATTTGCGCCCTCTACCAGCGCGGCCAGAGCGGCCTCGCCGTCACTCGCGATCTCAACCTCAAAGCCCTCTGCCTGAAGGTTGAACAGAAGACCCTGCGCAAGGTGCGTTTCATCTTCCACTACGAGAATGCGGGTTGTGCGCTCTTTCATCATGTCTCAGTTCGTCTGCAGATGTGCGGCTCGCGCAAGCAGACGGGGCAACTGCAGCCGAATGGTTGTGCCATGACCTTCTCCTGCGCTTTGCGCCGTTGCTTCGCCGCCGTGCTGGCGCGCGATGGTGCGCACAAGAAAGAGGCCGAGACCGGTACCTTTGGTTTTAAGAACGTTGCGGTGCGGTACCCGGTAGAAACGCTTGAAAATACGCTTGAGATGGGCTGGGGGAATGCCGATGCCCTCGTCGGAGACGGTGAGCACGATCCAGGCATCCTTCTCGACGGCGAGTCGAACCGTAGCATGGAGACCGTCCGGAGAATATTTCACGGCGTTGCCAAGGATATTCAGCACCACTGTCTGCAATTCGTCAGGATTCCCCCGCACAAATAGCGGGCTATGTGTCTTGTCGCTTTCGAAAACAATTGACTCCTGAGCAAGATGATGCCTCAAAACTGTCGTGTTGATGCATTCCTGCACAAGAACATCCATGTCGACTTCCGTGTGGATCTGAGAGTGTGTCCGCTGGCCGATCTCGCCTGCTTTCAGCACTTGTTCGACGGTTGCCAACAGGCGATCGCTGTCTGCCAGCATGATTCCGTAAAACTGCTGTCGCTGCTCTTCGCTCAAGGCACGGCGTTGCAGGGTTTCCAAATAGAGACGGATTGAGGTGATCGGAGTCTTCAACTCATGGGTCACGGCATTCAGAAAGCTGTCGTGCCGTTCGTTGCGGCGCACCTCGCGTACCAAAAAGATCGTATTCAGTACGACTCCTGCAATGAGAAGGACAAAGAAAGGGAGGCCGATAACCATCGGCAACACGCGGCGCCAGTTCAAAATGATCCAGCCCACATTCAGCGTAATGGCTACACCAACCATGCACACGCCTAGTGTGATGAAGAGGATCATGGCCGGTCTGCGTCTGGTGATGCGCATATAGCAAATGGAAACGCCCGCTCAGGATATCGTGAGCGGGCGAACTTTCGGGGTTCCGTTTCTATTTTATGCTGCGCCGGCAGGTCGGGGATTTTTCGGATCGTAGTGCGCGATCTTGACGTCATGTGCGAGGCCGAGCTTCTTCAGAAGCCAGATGCCGTAGTAATTTGGATCGAACTCATACCACTTCAAACCATGTCGTGCGGAGACTGGGTGGGCGTGGTGGTTGTTGTGCCAGCCTTCGCCGCCCGTCAGCAGGGCCACCCACCAGTTGTTGCGCGACTCATCCCGGGTCGGGAAGCGGCGTGAACCCCACATGTGCGTGGCGGAGTTGACCAGCCATGTGGCGTGCAGTCCCACAGTCACACGGAAAAAGATGCCCCACAGAACCCAGGTCCAGCCACCGATAGCAAGCAGCCCCAGACCGACGAGCGTGAGCGGAACCCAATGGTATTTGCTTAGCCAGACATGAAAACGGTCCTTCGTAAGGTCGGGTGCATAGCGTCCCAGCATCACAGTCTGCGCGTGCAGCGATTCGCCGCTCAAAATCCATCCCACGTGTGCCCACCAGCCACCCTCAGTAGGTGTATGTGGGTCGCCAGTTTTGTCGGAGAGTTGGTGATGGACACGATGCGTGGCTACCCAGAAGATCGGTCCGCCTTCAAGGGCAAGCGTGCCACATATCGCCAGAAAATATTCGACCCACTTGGGGGTCTTGAAGCCGCGATGCGTCAGCAGCCGGTGGTAGCCCATGCCGATTCCCATATTGATGGCGAACATGTACAGCACCGCTGCGGCCAGTACCGCTTTCCAGGAGAAGAAGAAGAGTGCCGCAATGGCTCCGATGTGGAACGCAACCATAAAAGCGGCAGTGATCCAGCTCAGCTTGCCGCTCTGAGCGGCACGACCCAAAGTTGGCGCATTTGGCTTGGGCGCATAGCGCTGGGTTGGTTCCTGCGGTTCAGCGATGAGCGGTTCTTCCAGAAGTTCGACAGGCATTCGGCTAGGACATCCTTAATAGGGGAAATAGGCTCTAGGTTCCACCGTATCAGGGCACGGAGAGCCTACTTGTAAGACTTTTGTAATGTCCCTCTTACAGTTTTGGGCTGTCTCATCTAGAAATGACTGTAACTACTGGCGAACATATCATGCCGCCTGTGCTGGGAGTGGAGGAAGCAGGTCTCTATCCTGCTCAAACTCTGGCCAGGATGATCATCGTATGCAGGCGGGTAAGCAATATAGAGGATTACACCATTGGGTCAGGGTAGCCGAAGGATCTCTGGGGATTCTTCAGTCGCGGGCTGCATTGCTTGAACTGGCTGGATAAAGCAGCGAATACAGTCTCTGCCTGCCAGTTTTGCATTGCCGAGCGCGCGTTCCGCCTCGCGCAGCACGATTAAGGGCGAGCGGCCGCGGCTAGTCGCGATGCCGATACTGGCAGAGACGTTCAACATGTCACGGTGGATGTGATAAGGCTTATCCAGCACCGATCGCTGCAAACGCTCAGCCATAGCGGCAGCCTGCTCGGCGACGCAACCGGGCAGGCCGATCAGGAATTCATCTTCGCCGCACCGGCCCAGGATGTCATAACTGCGCAGGTAGCGTTTCAGTCGCTGGGCAAACTCCCGAAGCACGACGTCTCCCGTTCCATAGCCGCATTCAATGTTGATTTCAGAGAACTTATCCAGATCGATCAGCATGAGTGTTAAGGGGGAACGCAAACGTTGCGAGCGATCGGTCTCCTGAAAGAGCAATCGCATCATGGATTCGCGGTTGAGCAGGCCGGTCAGATTGTCATGCGAGGCGAGGAAGCGCACTGCATCCATCTGTTCCTGAAGTTCTCGGTAGAGATGCTGTACTCGTTCCGCTGTCCGGAGGCGCACAAGGAGATCCAGTTCGTTGACCGGCTTCAGTAGAAAGTCGTCTACTCCTGCGCTGGTGGCCAATTCAATTTTTTCAACGTCGGGCGAACCGCTCATGAGCATCAGCCAGAGAGAGCGCTGGCGCGACCGTCGGCGAGTTTCCGCGATGATTTCGAAGCCTTTCATAGAGGGCAGTTCATAGTCCAGAATGGACATCGCCGGAGGTTCGTCGCCGTTTAGCCGCTTGAAAGCCGCCGCGCCATCAGTCTGAAGTTCGACCTTGTAATTCCAGGATTCAAGAAGGGGAATCAACACACCGGTCGATGCGGGATCAGCGTCGGCGAGCAGGATGGTAGAGGTTTTTTCAGGCAGAACAGACATCTCGGGCACGTCTCCCTAAGTTGGCTTATCGGGAGATTTCAGAATTTTCTTAGCGCGAAGAAACCTAAGGATTTAGGAAAAAAATTCACGAAATCGTGAAAAAATTTGTTGACTTTTTACCAAAAAAGGCAAAAAGTGCATATATAAGAACATCTGGGCGACCTTTAATAGGCATCTACACAGATAAAGCAAGTTGTCATAGCTTATCCCGGGGCCCCAGAAAATACTCGCCATCTAGCTTGAGTCGATGCCAAGTCCCTATTGGGATGATGCTCCTGGTTAACCTTCTAACTAACGCTGGAGTGAGTCATGATTTCCGCCATTACTACCACACACGCGATCCCTCAGAAGCTTCTTCCTGCCCGTATTCATACGGTTCGCGCTCAGATTACCATTTGCCAGCATTGCTTCCAGATTCTGGGTGCGGCCCAGACTCCGGCAGAGCGGCGAGTTCTTGAGGCGGAACATATTTGTAAAGAAAAGTTGAGCGATCAGCAGCCCGCTGCAGCCCTCCCTTTCAGTTAAAATGACGAGCTTGTCTGATGCGAAAAACGCGCCTTTTGGCGCGTTTTTCATTGTATGTTGCGGAAATAAGACGTGTTTGTAGCCGAGAACCAGATGAGGGCAAGTTGAAGAAGCTTTGTGAAGAGGCCCGCAGGCTGCAGGAAGCTCCTAAACAAGCCGTTGCGGCAGGTGAGTGAAAGCGTGGGCGCCCGCCTTCCCGCCCCGGCACTTCGTATAGTCTGGATGTCCCTTGCGCGCCTCGGTTCAGAAATCGATGTGCATGCGCACAGAGGACACCCAGACAGGGCCGCGATCGCGGTTGTAGCCGGGATTATTGATGTGCGTAAGGCCGAGGGCAAAGTAAAGCCCTCGCCAGACGTGCCAGTTGTAATAGCTTTCCACGATGTTTTCGCGTCCGTAGTTGAGTTTTCCATCGCCTAATAGGAATCCAAGCCCACCGTATTTCAGGTAATTTTGATGGTCCTGCTTAATTGCGTTCGAAACAAAGGCGACACCGATCTTGTCGACGGGACGATGCCAGCGGACCCCTTGTAGATCGCCGCCGAACAAAACAGTTTGGTCGACTTCCGTGTAGGCAAACGATTCATGCTGTCCCTCGTTCCAGCCAAAACGGCTGAAGATGCGGAAGTCCTGGGTGATCTCCTGCTCATTGTTCCAGCCGAAGCCATATTTCACAGCGCCAAAATGCGCGTGATGGGTGATCTCCGGTGTGGGGTCGGTGCCGTTGAGGTACGCTGCTACCGCTTCGCGGTAGGTGCCCATGTTTGCGTGATTAACGAAGCTCAGGATACGAATAACGCCCTTTCGTCCTTGAATGAGAGATTTACGAAGCTCGAACTCCATGTTCTGGCCGCTGGCGCGGGAGAATGCCCAGTCAAGATCGATGCCATTGGCCACGGTTGGCATGGCTGCGAGACCATAACGCGCGCTCCAGTTACGGTCATCGTATTCGGCAATGGCTGCAACAGTATAGCCGCGAGTGTCAGCGGCATAGTCCCATGCGCCGTTGTTGTCGATGGTCCAGTTGGTAAATTGCAAATGGCTGTCGCTGCCGACTGAGTTAATGTCGAAGACGTCGGGCAGGCTCATTTTGCCAATCCGAAACTCGAAGCGGCGGACCGGAACCTGCGTAGCGAGTGAATTTGGGCCGCGGTCGGACTCTGTGTTTTCATCGGTAAGTCCGATGGTCTGGTGAATTAGTCCGCGTGCCAGGTAGGGTTTTGAGCCAAGGTTGGGATTGCGAACGACATCGAGATTCGTGAAGCCGGCGAGGCCGAGAGCCTGGCTCAGCCCACGGCCGCCTGCGCTTTCAAAATTGACGATGAAATCAGTGTTGAAGCGTGTGTTGCGGTGCGGTTGATAGCCAAGGTAAAGGGTCCCGACGAGCGAGGTTTTGTACTCTCCAGCGCCGCCAAAGCTGTTTGGTCCTTGATAAGGCGAGTGAAAGGATGGGTGCGCCTGGAAAATGATGTTGGCCTGGCCGGAGATCCAATAGGGCGCGGTGTCGCTATGCGGAAACATCGTGAGAATTGGGGCGTCGGGTGCCTGGCGCTCAACCGGTGGTATGCCGGTGCTGCTGGAATGGCTTCTCTGCGCATCCTCCATGAAATCCAGATGCGATATTTCAGTGATCGGAGGCTGTGCCACAGGAGCGGACGGCAGTGAGGATGCCGCAGACTGGGCATGAGCGGACGAAAAGCACAGTGTCAGGCTAAAAACTGTTAGCAGCTTGCGCAAAAAAACAGCCTCCGAGCTGTGTGTGACTTGTGACTAAGGATCGACAGCAGGCGCTTTTGATGATCAGATTTGATCCTGACCTGAGAACATTGCAATGGTGTTACAGTACGTGACCAAATCCTGCCAAATCGACCACATGATAGAGAAACAGCAACGACATAGAGGTTCGACTACTTCCGTTCTGATGCGAATTCAGGCGCATTGAAGATGCACCCCTGGTTTGTGGCTCCCTTGCAGATCGGCCATGCGCAAGTCGCGATCAATCCAGACACACGCGAGGGGCTGGGATGGATTTCCGGTCTGAATCCAGACGCAGGAGAGACGATTACGCCTCCGTGCAAATGGAGCAATAATGATTCTGGTCATGGCTTCCTCCTTCCGAACACACGTACGACATCGTTGACCGGACGCGGAGTTCGCAGTCCGGAAGACGTGTTCAGGCTTGGGCTTAGGAGGGGTGAGTACCGCTTGTCCTGCGGCGGGCATTCCTCACTCACTCGTGCTTGTTGTGCACTGTGAGGAGCGTGCCCAGAGCCTATATGCTGGATCTTGGCTGTTCGTCACAGCGCAGGCAAACGCTCCGGCGTCGCGGAGGTTCCGGCGAAGTTTCGATTGTCATAGTTTCTCTGGATGCTTCCGATTATGTTGAAAGCATCGCCTCAATTCTTATAGCATACCCCCCTAGGATATAGGCAAGTAAAAAATGAGCCATATTGAAAAAGAAAAACAAAAACTGGTTGCACGCATCCGGCGGATTCGCGGGCAGGTGGATTCGATTGAACGGTCGTTATCGACCGGCGACGATTGTGCTGACGTGCTGATGCTGTTGGCGAATGTACGCGGTGGCATCAACAGCCTGATGGCCGAGGTGCTCGAAGACCATATCCGGCTTCACATGCTTACGGAGCAAAGTCCGCATCCGCCGACCGAGCTGGCCGAGGATTTGATTGACTTGGTCCGCGCTTATCTGAAATAGGACTCTATGAACCGTTATTATTCTGACGTTTCGTAGCGAGACAGAATCTCAACGCTGTGAATTGAGCCTGCATCGTTGAGATTTGCTTGTTTTCGAAGCAGATCTTTGTTTCTGCTCAGAATGACAGGGCAGGTTGGCAGTCAATGGCGGAGATTTTCGATAACGTGAGCGAGGGACGCTGTGAGCCTGTGCTGTTGTGCTCCGTTCAGTTTTCTGCCTTGCGAGGTGAGATAGAAGACGTCGATGGCGACTTCGCCTTCAGTGTCAATAAGTGCGACTTCGATATTACATTCGCCCTCCGCAAAGGTTCGGGCGAGTTCACGCAGCAGACCTGGTGTATCCTGCGCGACTACCTGCAATAACGTGCTGTGAGCGGAAGATTCATTGTCAAAGGCCACGCGCGTCTCGACGTTCACCTTTGCGTTAGTGCGTCGGTTGCCGTGGCTGCGTGCGCGGAGAAGTGTCTCTACAGATACACGTTTTGAGACCACGTCACGAATGCTTTTCAAGAAGCGGTCGGCCTCTGTCGGATTCAGTTCAAGAGTCTGAAATGGATCGGTGAACTGAAAGGTGTCGAGGATGACTCCCGCGGCGTTTGAAAAAGCGTCTGCTTTGACAATGTTCATACCCCAGGCTGAGAGCACTCCGGCCATATCGGCGAAGAGCATGGGACGATCGACCGTGATCAACGTGATTTCATTGAGTTGGCGCATTGTGCGGAAGGCAAGCTGAGCCGGTTCCGTTGCAAGATCGAGCGCCATGCGGAAATGGCTGCGAATCTGTTCTGGCAGGCGCGTCTGCAGGTAGCGCTGCGGGATTCCTTCAAGAAATGACTTGAGCTCTTCGCTGCGTTCAGGAGTTAGAGCGACAATGCGATTCAGCAACCCGGTGTCAGTTTCGACGTGGTAGCGCTCTTCATCAACGCTGCGATCGAGGAAGTTGGATGTCGCGATGTAGAGCTGCCAGAGATTTTCCGCTTTCCACGGTGTGAGCGCGTCAGGAGCAACGGCTTTGATATCCGCGAAAGTCAGTAGGCAAAGCATTTTCAATTGCGCATGGCTGGCTGCTTTTTCCGCGAAGTCTCGGATGCTTTGCGGATCGAAAATATCGCGGCGCAGCGTAGCCGACATCTCAAGATGATTGCGGATGAGGCGACGTACTGTCTCGCGCTCTTCCGGGTCGAATTCAAGCCGCGCGAAGAGACTCTCTGCCAGCTCGACGCTTTGCGCACAGTGGTCACCCGTGCGGCGCGCTTTGCCTGTATCGTGCATGAGAAGCGCGAGCAGGAAGAGGTCGAGGCGATCAACTTCAGGCAGCAGCGTAGCAAAGCGTTTTTCCCAGTCGTGAGCGGGCTGGCGCAGCCCGTGCACGTTGTCGATGACGAGAAAGGTATGCTCATCGACGGTATAGCGGTGGTAAGAGTCGCGGATGACGAGCGCGTCGATACCGTGGAACTCGGGAATGATCAGCTCGAGGACGCCGAGAGCATGCATCGTGCGCAGCGCATGCGCGGCATGGGGTCCGAGCAGGATCTCCCGTAAGCAGTTCCATAGGAATGGCCCTTCAGGCATTTGCACGGCGAGCACCGGTAATGCTTCAGCAATGCGGTCTTCCGCGTTCTGGCTCAGTTTGTAACCGTGCACGGCAACGAGGCCGAAGATGCGCAGAACGCTGTCGGCATCGGCGACAGTGGCCGCATCATCAAGATCAAGGCGCCCTTGTTCGAGGGAAAAATCTGTGCCCGCGACCGGAGTGCGGCGGCGGCGGAACTGCTTGTAAAAAGAGCGGCGCGGCGGCGGCACATCGTCCATGAGCAACGACGTGCGGCGGAAGATTGTGCGAGCGTGGCGATAATAGGTGCGCATCCAGTAAGCCGGATCAGCGCTGCCGCGAGTTTCTAGGCCAATGCTTTGTTCCGCTGCTTCGTCCTGCGCGTGCCAGTCGAGCGTGTTGTCGTCGCGGCCGCAGCGGTAATGGAGAAAACAACGTACGGCAGCGAGGAAATCGAATGCCGATTCGAGATCGTTATGGACGGCAAAAAAGGAGTTGGAGGTTGGCTTGGGCCAGGTCTTTTGCGCCTGCAGGGAAAAAAGCAGGCTGAGCCACTGCGAGAGATGGTAGTCGCGCAAACCCCCAGGACATTCTTTGATATTCGGTTCCAGATGGAAGATGGTGTTGCCGTATTTGGAGTGGCGCGCGCGCGCGATTTCCGCGAGATTCTGCACAAGGGTGTTCCATTCGCGCAAGACGAGAGTCGGCAGCAGATCATTTTCGAGTTTTTTGAAAAGTGCGTAGTCACCGCAGAGATAGCGACGATCCAGCAGGGAAATCATGAACTCTAAATTATCTGGATCGACATGGTCGCATTCCTTATAGGTGCGCGTTGCCGGACTGGCGCGCAAGCCGATGTCCCACATGGCTTGTGTGCAGGTACGGATGACATCGTGGCAGTCGCGCTCTGCGCCATCATTGGCGCAGAGAAAGAGAACGTCGATGTCGGAATATGGAAAAAGCTCTTTTCGACCGAATCCGCCCGTTGCAACGACGGCAATATTGGCCAGGTCAGCCTGGTTTTCAACGAGATCAGTCCAGAGCTGACGAACCGCTTTGTCAACGAGTGTGGAGCGGCGACGGATGGAGGCAGAGCCGTCGCCGGAGCGTTCGAATGTCAGACGCAGGTCGGCTGTTTCTTTTTGGTAGTTGTCCCGCATTCGCGGGAGAGATAGCGACTCAGGCGTCATGCGGATTCATGTGTTTCAGCGTGCGATGATCGGGATTGGTTTCCTTTACGGAGAGGGAAGAAGTCCCTCTCCGACTGAAGCCGTACCCCCTCAAAACTGTGTATGCGAAGGTGCTTCTGCCGCGCCCCCAGAGTTGTTTAGAGTGCCGAAGGCCCGCGCTCGTCATTGCGAATGCGGATGGCTTCGTCAATTTTCGAGATGAAGATCTTACCGTCGCCGATCTTGCCGCTACGAGCGGAGGAGAGAATGGCCTGTACGGCTTTCTCAACCAACTCGTCTGGCACGACCATCTCGAGCTTGATCTTCGGCAGCAAATCGACTGTATATTCACGGCCACGATAGAACTCGGTATGTCCCTTCTGGCGGCCATGCCCGCGAGCTTCCAGAATCGTCATGCCCTCAATGCCAACTTCCAGCAGGGCGTCCTTTACCGCATCCAGCTTCGACGGTTGAATCACCGCTTCAATCTTCTGCATAGTGTCGTCTCAAGTGTCTCAGAGTAACAGGTTACGTCATACTAAGAAGCGAAATCATAGCCTTCTTCGCCATGCTGCGTCAGGTCAAGGCCTTCCGTTTCTTGATCGCGGGAAACACGCAGCCCGACGGTGAGATCGACCAGTTTCAATAAAATCAGTGTGCCTACGATCGAGATGATCCAGGCGAGACCGATTCCGACAAGCTGATTCAGAACCTGGTGCCAGTTGCCGTCCACCGCGCCGGAGGGAAGTGGATTGCCTTGCGCATCTTTGAAAATAGGATTGATGGCGCTCGAGGCGAAAAGCCCGGTAAGCACTGCTCCCAATGTGCCGCCGGCTCCGTGCACGCCGAATGCGTCAAGCGAATCGTCATAACCGAACCAGTTCTTGACCTTGATGACCATGAAGTAGCAGAAGGCCCCGGCAAGCAGGCCAATGACGATGGCGGACATGGGTTGCACAAAACCTGCGGCCGGAGTAATGGCGACGAGTCCTGCAACCGCTCCGGAAATCCCGCCGAGAGCGCTTGGCTTGCCGCTGCGAATCCACTCGGCCAGCATCCAGCTGAGAGCTGCTCCGGCTGCGCCAAAGTGTGTATTAACAAAGGCACTGGTGGCGAGCGGGCCTGAACCCAGTGCGCTGCCCGCATTGAATCCGAACCAGCCGACCCATAATAGACAAGCACCAATGAAACTCAGAACAACTGAGTGCGGCGGCATAGCCTCTTTGGGATACCCGACGCGCTTGCCGAGATAAAGAGCGCAGACCAGGGCGGAAACGCCGGATGTAACGTGGACGACAGTACCGCCGGCGAAGTCGAGTGTTGGGAAGCGACCACCGAGCGAGGCATTGAGGAATCCACCCTTACCCCACACCATATGCGCCATGGGCGAGTACACGAAAATAGACCAGAGAATCAAAAAGAGGGCCATGGCACTGAACTTCATGCGCTCGGCAAAGGCTCCAGTGATGAGTGCTGGCGTGATGATGGCGAACATCAACTGGTAGATCATGAAGGTTTGCAGCGGCAACGTTGGTGAGTAATCAGTGTCCGGCACCAGGCCTACGCCACGCAGGAAGATGTGATGCAATCCGCCGATGAAGCTTGTGCCCGAGTCGAAGGCCAGACTGTAGGAGACAAGCGCCCAGAGCACGGTGATGATCGCCATCATGGCAAAGCTCTGCATCATGGTTGCGAGCACGTTTTTCTTGCGGACGAGGCCGCCATAAAAGAGTGCAAGGCCGGGGCCGGTCATCATGAGGACAAGTGCGGCGCTGACAAGCATCCATGCGTTGTCGGCAGAGGACTGCGCGTTCGCGACTTGAGTCTGGAGTTTGGCAAGCTGGTCAGCAATAGACCCCGCACTGGCGGCTGGTGTTTGCGCAAAAGCAGGGAACAGGCTGCCAGTACAAAGGACCAACGCCAAAAACAGCTTCACGATACGAGGATGCATAACACTCCGTCTGGCTTATTTGAAATAGAGCTATACCGACCGTTTCTGCGCCGGCAAAAAACTAAATGAATGCAAACGATAAGTTGCAACAGGCATGTGTGGATACAGCATGTATGCCTGTGAGAAATTCCTGAATGTGTTGCAGTTACTTTTACATATTTCTTAAAAATCGCAAATAGCATTTTTTAAGATGCGAGCAGATTGGCCGTCCAACAATGTCGCTATGCGAAACAGTGCAAGGTGTATCAGAACCTGAAAGCGAGAAAGTAACAAAAGTAGCTGTAATCCATTTAAATCCAAGGCGAAGCGGGGTTATAGTAGAGGCATGAGTGAATTGGCCCGCGACCGGTACCTGTTTGGCTCGTTAGAGAGCAGTGCGAAGAACCGCGAAAAGCTGCAGGAGGCCAGTTATGGCTACGACCAGCCGGATGGTGTCTTTCTTACCTCGCTCGATGCGGCTATCAACTGGATTCGCAAAAACTCTGTGTGGCCAATGACCTTCGGGCTCGCTTGCTGTGCAATCGAGATGATGTCCATGGGCGCGTCGCGGTTTGACGTAGCCCGCTTTGGCGCAGAGGTATTTCGGCCTTCTCCGCGCCAGTCGGATCTGATGGTGATCGCAGGGCGCGTTTCACAGAAGATGGCCCCGGTCATCCGCCGTCTCTATGATCAGATGCCGGAGCCCAAATGGGTCATTTCTATGGGCGCGTGCGCGACTTCCGGCGGGGTTTTCAACAACTACGCGCTCGTTCAGGGAGTGAATCAGGTGATTCCCGTTGATGTCTATGTTCCGGGATGTCCTCCGCGTCCTGAGCAGTTGCTATATGCCATAACCCTTCTGCAGGAAAAGATCCAGAAGGAACGAGGCAGTCTAAAACGAGTTTTGAACTTGCAATAACTGAAAAGATTCAATAGTTTAGATATGCACGAAAGTCTGAGGGTAAATTGTTCTCGCACAATTCGGGGACGTTTACTCATCAAGGCATGCCCCAGACAACGACTAGCGATAGTAACTCTCAAGATGCTGGGTAATAAGCAATAGTTTCAGGCAACTCATTGAAGAATTTATGCTCTAAGGTAATAAACGTGTGGTAGTTTTTTATACCGTCGCAGTTTTCTACTAAAGAAGTTTTGTACCTGGGCTTGATGTCAGGGCCTAAATTTTTGGTTCAGTGAGACTTTTCAAAGTATGGTTTCGGAGGATAGACGCATGCAATCTCGTCCGTTAAGTTCCGTGAGCCGAATTCTGCTAGTTGGTTGTGCCGTAGGACTTGGAGCTTCGAGTCTTTTCGGGCAGAGTTCGACTCCAGCGCCGGCTGCTCCGGCTGAGCAACCAGTTTCTCGAGTTGACGTATTTACCGGCTACTCCTATCTGGCTATGCATGGAACGGTAGACACGCCGCAGGCTGATGGGTCGGTCTTCACCGATCGATATTCGGCGATCGACTATGGTGCCATTGCAAGCGGTGCCTATTACTTCAACCGCTTCTTCGGCGGCCAGATAGAGGCCGGTTTTCACCCGAGTGGAAATAATGATGCGGCCTACACCATTCAGGGTGGTCCGATTCTTCGCTATCAGACGGCCGAGGGAATCACTCCTTTTGTGCATGCCCTGGCCGGAGCTGTAAACCTCGGCGGCCCGAATAGTGAGCCGTTTGCGGCGCATGCTGCAACCTGGGGACCGGCTCTCACAGCCGGCGGTGGCTTGGACTATAACCTTCCGTTCTTCAATCATCATGTGGCTCTCCGCCTCTTCCAGGCCGATTACGAATATTTCCACGCCAACTTCGGGCCTGCTGTTGCATTTGGCGGTCGCGCCAATGTGAACAGTGCTCGCCTGAGCACCGGCATTGTCTGGAAGTTCGGAAATATTGTTCCGCCGCCTCCCGTTCAGTACCTCTGCTCGGCGACTCCGCAGACAGTTTTTCCGGGTGATCCTATTACGATCACCGGCACTGCGAGCAACCTGAATCCCAAGAGAACTGCGACATACAGCTGGTCTGGTCAGGGTGTGACAGTCAAGGGCGATACGGCTACCGCAAGTGTAGATACCACCGGTCTGCAACCCGGCAACTATACCGTCACTGGTCATGTGAGCCAAGGCCAGAGAGTCGGTCAGTTTGCGGATTGCACTGCCAACTTCACCGTGAAACAGTTTGAGCCGCCAACGGTTAGCTGCTCGGTCAATCCGTCGAGCGTGAACCCGGGTGACAGCTCCACGATTACAGCAACAGGTGTCAGCCCGCAGAACCGTCCTCTGACGTACAGCTACACGGCGTCGGCTGGTTCCATCAGCGGTACTGGCAACACTGCGACCCTCTCCACGGCTGGTGCACCGGCAGGCACGATCACAGTGACAGCCAATGTCTCTGATGATAAGGGCCAGACTGCCTCGGGCACCTGCTCGGTGACCGTCAACGCTCCTGCTCCTCCTGCTGCGAAGACGCAGACGCTTTGCTCGATCAGCTTTGATCGCGACAAGCGTCGTCCGGCTCGCGTAGACAACGAAGCCAAGGCCTGCCTCGATGACGTCGCGCTCAACGCGCAGCGCTCCTCGGATGCATCCCTGGTTGTGGTTGGCAATGCGACGGAAGCCGAACAAGCTGCGCCGAAGGGCAAGCGTCGTGCGGCTCGCGTTGAAAACCTGGCAGCGCAACGTGCAGTGAACACGAAGGACTACCTGGTGAAGGAGAAGGGCATTGATGCCAGCCGTATCCAGGTACGCACAGGCACTGCGGGTGCGAAGGAAGTGGAAAACTACCTCGTCCCGGCCGGTGCGAACTTCGACACAGACGTGCCCGGCACGACTGCAGTCGATGAGTCCACAGTGACGCCACAAACTCGCAAACCATTGGGCCAGCGTAGATCGCGTCGTGCGAGTCACTAGTCCGATGAAAGCGTAGTAGTTTCACTTGGGCCAGCCAGATTTTTCTGGCTGGCCCTTTACTTTTTATGTAAGTTTCTCATCGAATATGAAGCGAATGCTGGTCACGGGACTGGATAAACGA
>Ga0206817_1003_pt2 | contig 73167 bp, 70 predicted proteins | sample Alteio_BWOrgCont_89_FD_152873 | JGI IMG/M metagenome (GOLD analysis project Ga0206817, IMG submission 152873) | Enriched cells from forest soil in Barre Woods Harvard Forest LTER site, Petersham, Massachusetts, United States -... | ecosystem: Environmental > Terrestrial > Soil > Temperate forest >...
CATCCGGACTCAGCCACAATGCGTTAAGACCAGCGCCTCCGCTGGCCGCAGATCCAGCGTCATCCCGCTTCCACTGGCTGCCGTCATAGCGCAGCGTTATACCCTTCTCGCCTGCCGCCCAGCCGCGGCTGCCGTCCGTATTCAGCCACAATGCGTTAAGAGGAACGCCACAAGCCGGACCGCTTGCCGCATTACACTTGAAAACAACAGGGCCATTCGGCGAACCGGGCGCAGTCACTAGCTCGAGACGAGAATTCCCATGCCTTGCGCAACTGGTCAGGCAGATAATGCTGATCGTTGCGATAAAGGCAATTAGCTGCCTTGATCGCACTTCCAACGCAGGAACTCTCACAGCTCAGAAATATTAGCGAATTACAGGTTTGAGCCAGCACTTTTTTTTAAATTCGTTATTTTATGGAAGTAGCTCGTAATTCTAAGGAGGAAGTTTTCTTTAGGGTTCGCTTTTGATTTGATTTGGCTTGTCGCGGAAATTCGACCAGGTTTGATCGTGTCGCCCTTTGCACCACCCAGAGGCAAAGGCATCGTGTCTTCCTCCTGTGTCACGGTGTAGGAATCGACGGGCCTCGCTCCTGTCGTAGGAGCAAATTCGCCTTTTCATGATGCTCCCATCCTGGCTTTGGGGTTTTTCATCACAATCCGAGGTTGTCATTGACTGCAACGGCCAGGTCCTGCTCCGAACCAAGATAGCGCTCCGTCGTTTGAATGGAACTATGCCCAAGTAAGAACTTGATCTGTTCCAGATCGCCGCCATTCTTGCGGCAGAGCTTCGCACAAGTCCGGCGCAGATCGTGCGCACCGAAGTGTTCGATTCCAATCTCCTTCGCACATTGCTCGACAACCGACCAAATTGCCCAGTCGCCCAGCTCGTCGCCGATCAGCTTCCCGCTTTTCGAGAGCGGACGCAGCAGGCGGCCGTCCTCGATCTTCGCCGCGATCATCCAAGCGTTGATTCCCTGCTTGACCCAGAGCGGAATCGCCACGGTGCGAACCCGTCCGCCCTTGCCACGCAGATCGGCCAGGACCCAGCGACCCTCCCGCATCTGGATACCGTCAACGTCCAGGCTGGCCAGCTCCTGCCGGCGCAGAGCGCAGCCCACTAATAAGGATAGGATCACGTAATCGCGCTTTCCTTTGAGCGTGGAACGGTCGGGGATGGTAAGCAGCTCCTTGGCCTGGTCCCGCGTCAGCCAGTTCCCCAGCCTGGTTCCCTTCTGGGGAAGGTTGGGGACGCCGGCGAGGTTTGCCGCCTCTTCAGCACCGATAATTCCATTGCGCTGCGCCTCGCCGATCAGCTTGCGCACGGCGGACAAGCGAACGTTTACGGTCGATGCGCTCAATTTCTTCTCCAGCATGGCAGCACGATATTCCATGAGGAGAGCACGCGAGAGACCCTGTGAGCGATTCGCGCACAGGGTGAACACCTCGTCCAAGGCTTTGGCATAGTTTCGTTTGGAATGCTCGGAGGCGACCGAGTTCAGCACCATCTCCCGTAGCTCCCGAAATGCAGCGTCGCGATTGAGCTGCGATTCCACCGCTGAAGGGATTAATGTCAGGGATTCGGTCATAGGAGCACGCTTGTAGGTTTCAGCCCCTGAGCAAGAAACGTTCCAATATAAGGCTGAGTGTTCAAAATCCAATTTGGCAATGGGCCATTGCCAAATTGAGCGGACCTGACGATCCCTCGCCCCCCATTGATACGGAAGGTTTTATTTCTCATCGGGCGCTTCCTTCCGCAAGCTCTCCATCTCCGACCGGAGTTTGTTGACGACTTCCTGGAGGTCCTCGACGGTAGGCAGCTCCTCCCGCATGGGCGCCGGAAGCTCGCGGGTCACATGATAGGTCGAGACGCCGATCGGCTGATTGATGGTCTCAAGAGTGAACTCCACGATGGGACCGCTCCGGCTCTCGCACAGAAGAACGCCGATGCTCGGTCCTTCGATCGGCGTTCGCATCGTCCCGTTCACCGCCGCAAGGTAGAAGCCCAGCTTGCCGGCATGTTCGGGCTGGAAGGCTCCCACCTTTAATTCGAAGACGAAATAGCAGTGCAAGCGAACGTGGTAGAAGAGTAGGTCGATATAGAAGGTCTGCCCGTCCACGGTTAACGGGACTTGGCTCCCCACGAAGGAGAAGCCGCGGCCCAGCTCCAGGAGAAGATCGCGAAGATGGGTCAAGAGTCCCCGCTCGATCTCCCGCTCCCTCGCCGCCTCGGTTACAGTCAGGAAATCGAAGTTGTAGGGGTCTTTGAGGATTCGCTCCGCCATGTCCGACTCTGGAGGGGGCAGCTCTCGCTGGAAGTTGGTCAGTGCCTTCCCTTCCCTTTCGTGCAAGCGACTCTTGATCTGGAGGACCAGGACATCCTGACTCCAGCCGTATTCGAGCGCTGCCCGGAGGTACCATTCTCGAGTGGGCCGGTCCTTAATCCGGTCCAGAACCCTCAGATTGTGGCCCCAGGGTAATTTGGCAATGAGCGATTGCAAAATCTCCGGCTCCGGCCAGGCCTCGGCCAAAGCACGCATATATCGGAAGTTCCGTGGGCTGAATCCTTCGACACCGGGGAACTCAGCCTGCAGATCACTCGCTAAACGCTCATTGATCTTGCTTCCCCACCCCTCGGTCGCAAACCGCCGGCTGAGATCCCGTCCAATCGACCAATAGAGGAGCACCAACTCGCGATTGACCGCGAGCGCGGCCCGAACCTGGGCGGTGCGGATGCGGCTCTTCAGGTCCTGCAGGAGTTCCTGGTAGCCGGAAGGGAGTTGGAGGCTATTTTGCACGAATTCAGCCTAGCACACATATTACCAACGACAACTAACATTGTCGTTGGTAATCATCAGTGTTTTAAATCAGAAGTCCCCTCGCTAAGTTGCTCGCCGTTCGCCATTTAGGTAGATTTTCCCGGCAAAACTTCCAAAGGGAGATAGCCGCACACTAGGCGCACACCAGGGTTAATCCTCAATTTTGAGGAAAAGCACCAAGGCGGCGGTCACGACGTCCTCCATTTTGATCTTCAGGCCTCTCCCTTTGAGCTCGTGGACCCTTCGATCGAGCTCCTGTCGGACCTTTCGGGGCACCCGGCAACTCAATGGCGCCAGATCCGGCCCAACTCGGGCCAGCGAATCGATCGAATTCTCGACCGGGGGCTTCGTCGTAATAGCCCGACCATTGCCGTTGCTGCGTTGGCGGATGATCGTGGGTTTAGAAGCGGTAGGCTCTACCGTCTCAACCGGCTGCTCCGCCTCCGGCTCCTCTGTCATTTCCCTTCCCTGCTCTTCTTCAGCCTCTTCAACAGGAACGCGCGAAGGCAGCGTGGCCGCCAGGGGAATCTGTATCTCTTCCGCCAGTTCCCTCGCCTGATCGCGTAAATTCAGTCTTTTGCCAGACATTCAATGATCTCCTTTGTAAGTTTCTTGTACGCGGTAGCGGCGGAGGATCTGGGCGCATATTCAAAGATCGACTGGCCGGTACCGAAGAATTCTGCGACCGCCACCGCCATAGGAACCTGTGCCTGTAGCACGACCGTCCTTTCCAGACTCGCCAAGATCTCGCGCGTTGTTGCCGCAGTATCGCGCGAAATGTTCCAACGAGGCATGGCGGCATTCACAAAAAGCATGAAGCGAATGGCTGGGTAAGCCTTTCGCATTTCACGTATAAATCTTGCTGTATCAACGGAATGCGCGATATCGATGGCGGACGGTCGCAATGGGGAGAGAACTGCATCGCTCAAGCGAACTGCAGTCGCTGTGATGTCCTCAATGTTGCCCGGACAGTCGATGATCACCATGTCAATCGACTTATTACGCCGAAGTTCCTCAATTTCTTCTTCCAGCAAGCCCTTGGGGACGTTCATCACTTCGAACCCATTTAAGCCTTGCTGTTTACGTTTCTTGTGCCACTTAGTGAATGTTGCCTGTGGATCGGTATCCACGACGCGCATTCTGTAGCCAGCGCCCTCAAGCGCGCATGCCACATTGATCGCTGTCGATGATTTGCCCGTTCCACCCTTCTGCGTTGCGACAGATAAAACCGTTGCCATAAAAGGAGTTATAACAAGAGTTTAGGGGCGGCGGATATTACAAACTAGGTTCTCTTAGAAGAAAAGCTGGCAGTCAGATTTTCATGAATTAATTCATTATGTCTGTACGGAAATTTTTCATGAAAGTTTTCAGGAAATCACTTCTCGTGAAGAGCCTCCAGCAAGGAGCGCAGGGAAGTGAGGCCTGGCGCGTCATGATTGACCGCGATCAGGTCTCGGAAATGGTCTGCATCGTTGTTAAGCGCCATCGCCAGTTCATATAGGAGCTGGCATGCCGTCTGTCGCATTTCCTCCGGTGTATCTTCGGCGACCTCAATGGTGATACGACCGTGTTCAATGCGGATGGGGTGGGGAAGGGAAGCGCAGGTCGCGCGGAGGTATTTGTCGACGATTGGAAAGGCGACCGGCTGCCGACCTTCTTTGGCCATCGCTTCCCGTATCGCCTGGACCTCGGCCATGCTGCGCGAAAGCTCCTCGGCCGCCTCCTTCCGGCGCTGAAGTTGCCACGATTCTTCCTTAAAAGTTTTCTCGACCCAGGAGAGCAGGGAAGTGCGCTCCACCAGAAAGCCGGTCGCGCGATCGCCGGTCCGGCCCACCTGATTCATGAGATCGATTGCCGCGCGGCGCTGAAGCTGAAAGAGTTCCTCGATCGCAGCGCGGTCCAGTTGTCTGGACTTCATACGCCGGAGCACATCGAGAATCTCCTCAGCTCGCGGGAGCCACGTGCGGGGCAATGCCATGCTTCGAGTGTAACCCCGCTACGCTCTCCACGATCGAAGTTACGTTTAGCCGCCGTTGGAGCGCAGTGGAGCACCCGCCATCATGGTTGTCGTCTGAATCGGGTGAGCTATGAGGGCCGGAGGTGTTGCGAATCTGCTGCAAATAGATGCTGTCTGCAAAAACCTTGTTCATCTCCGTTTATCGCGGCTTCGACTTCCATTTGATCCCGCGCTTCTCGGCCCATACCCTCAATGCATTGATTTCGTCCGGCGTTCGCATTTTTGTCGTCTTCATTCCCCTTACCCTCAAACCTACGGACCAGGAACCGCGTTTTGAGAACGGCTGGAAAATCTCAACCCCCAGACAAATGATTCAAAGGAGGGGTGAGTCCAATCTCCGCAACAAAATGCACTCACTTCGTCTCTCGGGCCGTTTTCTTGCTGGACGCTGTTGGTATGCGGTTGCAGTAGAGTTCCTAACCGTGCCAAGTATCAAATTTGGTTCAGGGCTTGTTTTCCACTTCGTGAGGAACTCGGGATCAGTTTAGAGTTGATTACGCTCTGGTCGCTCGAAGCTGATGCTCCACGACCAATTTTCAACTGATGTCTTCAACTCGCGACTCTAATGTCCGGCAGCCAAAGAGGCCGGTCGCTTCGGAGCAGGGAAGCAGCTCCATGCTCTGGCAGCCACGACGCGGCGGGCTCCCCTCTGTCGATAAAATCGGCGAGCTCATCGACGCTCAAAGAGAAATAGCAGAACGCGACGTCTGGGATGCCGGCTTGGTCCGTTATGCTGGTCGCTGCTTCATCCAGGCCAACCTCCCGCACTCCATCCGCAGCATCGACCAGTTCAAGACCTTCATGAGGAAGAACGGGAAGATGTCTCTACAGGTCAAGCCGGACGCGCGGTTCGGTGTGCCGTATGGGTCTATCCCGCGTTTGGTGCTGTTATGGATTGCCAGTGAGGTTCGGCGGACAGAGCAACCTCTTATTATTCTTGGGGATAACCTATCAGACTTCATGCGTGAGTTGGATCTTGTTCCAACCGGAGGGCGGTGGGGAACTGTGACCAGGCTCCGCGATCAGATGCAGCGCCTCTTCAATGCCGACATCCGGTTCCGCTATGACGACGACGAGAACTCAAAAGGGAAGCTGTTCGCCGTTCAAGAGTACGATCTGTGGTGGCGGCAGCCGTCCGATCCGGAACAGTCCGATCTCTGGCAATCGACCATCCTACTGACGACCCCACTCTTCGAGGAACTCCTGAAGCACAGTGCGCCAGTCGACATGCGCACGGTCAAAGTGCTCCGGCGCTCGCCGATGGAGCTGGACATATATTGTTGGCTCACGTACCGGATGCTCACCTTGAACCGTCCGCTTTTCCTTTCTTATAAGGATCTTCGGATTCAGTTCGGGGCGGAGTACAGCCGGGCGCAGGATTTTAAGGTCAATATCGACAAGGCACTTTGGTCCGTTCTAAAGCAGTATCGATCGGCCCGCGTGCAATCGGATGTCCAGGAAAGGGGAGAGCAGGGCTGGCGTTTACTGCCCAGTCCTCCACATGTTCGACCCGACCCCAACCGGGATCCGAAACTATTATCTCCAAGTAAAAAGGGCAGTTAGTTACGCATAGGAGCTCACCAACCCGGAAAGTGCGCATCAAGACTTTTGCACACCGGGCCGTGAGATTTTCACGCATAAGAACTCACCTCAGATGTAGGTCGTTTCGCTGGCGTTTGGGTGTTTCTCACGCATAAGAACTCACATGTCATGGAATCTCCACGCATAAGAACTCACCTTTTCACGCATATTAGCTCACTTTTCACGCATAAGAACTCACCAAATGTTCTGTATGCTATTGAAACTACAGCAGATGAGTGAGCCTCCTGTATCTTCCTTTAGTCTCATCCTTTATAGAGTTATCTAGCTTTTAGCTAAAAGAGCCTCTATGCGCTATCGCGCCGGATGAAATAGGGCAGAGAACTGAATTCCTCCCACCAACTTTAAACATATACTTCTCAACAAGATAGAAGCATTTCTATGAAGTGCGATTTCGATCACATCAACAACACCACAGAATCCATAATTGCATATTTATGCACAATAATATGCATCCGTTGCGCATGGCTATCTTCAGATAGGGAATTCGAGCATCACATCTGTTGCGTACACCATTGTGCGTGAGCCCCTACGATTCTGTACAAACTATGCACAATCAGTCTGTTACACCTCATATATGAATCGAGAATCGTATAGAGGCGTAGGCTAGGCTTCGCGGCCTACTTTAAGTGTTCCACGGAGGGCAGGGAAGACCCTTTCCTCAGATGTCTGTATAGACAAGCGATATAGACGCAGTTTCCTTTAGATGGGAGGACGACCGTGCGCGGAGCGCACCCAAGAGGGTAGGGAACCGGTGTCTATACAGTCGGTCTATACAGTCGTGCATCAGCAGCAGGGCTACTATATCAGCGTCTATATCTCTTGCGAAATACAAGGGCTGGTGGTAAATTGGGCCTCAGTATGGCCACCTCAGCGGACAACCAGAACCTTGTGAATTCCCTCCTGGCGGGTATTCAGGCCCGTCAAGAGGACGACCGTAAACTCTTGCTCACCTCGTTTGCCATGCGGATGCCGATCGGCACCAAGCGGCAGCTGAAGAAGGCTTCAAAGCTGCGCGGCATATCGCAGACCGATATCATCCTCGAGTTGTTGGACGTGGCCTTGCCGGCGCTGCTCGGCGAACAGGAAGATCGCCAGCAGGAACTGATTGCCTCTTAGAACGAGGTCCTCTTTTTCAGATCGGCTGCCTTAGAAATCCGGAGCTTATCTCTGGCAATGATCTTCTGCCGTTCCATTTTGTCGAGCACGCGACTGCTGATCGCAGAAGCCTGCAGGTGATCAACACCCAGGCCTATAATGCCGTGATCCGCGAGAACGTGCAGGATCGCCCAGGTTGTGCTCAATGAATGCACGAGACCAATGAGGAATGGACGGGCAGGGAAGTCGAGCTTCCATAAATCTAACGGAAGTAAAGCCAATTAAATCATTGATTTATATCAATCAATGTCATCCCTTGGTTAAGTAAAGGAGGTTAATCAGTTGGCAATCATAGAGATCACGTCAAAGGCAAAGCACGCCGCGCCCAGATACTACAACCAGAAACCGCGATGACTAAGCGTGGCGTTTCGCGAGCCTCTGATCAAAAGGGAACCGACCTATAATTTCAGCCTTGAGCGCGGCGACCGCGGCCACTTTCGGATTGAGCAGGCAGTTTCGCGCGATCGGAGCCAGTACCGAGGGAACTGACATGCCCGCGGTAAGCTCACTGGTCAACCAATCGTCTCCCGCCAGTTGTGTCGAGTCCATTCGGACGGCCCAGTCATCCGGCAATGTGAACTTATCCTCTACCGGCACGATGTGCACGTCTGGCACTTCGATGCGTAGCAGCTGATAGTCATCGGGCAGATCCTCGATCTTAACGTGAACGAGGATCTCCAGAATGCATAGGGCCGGATGGTCCGAGGTGTACACGACGCGCCGTCCTTTTTCGCGCGTGTGCCATCGGCCATCGGCCAACTCGCCGCCCAGTCCTGATAGGTCGGAATGGTTACTGATTCGGTAGAGAATCAAACGTAGATGCCCTCGTCTATCTGGTAGAGCATCTGCTCAACGAGCTCACCTCCGACTTCGGTCCTGAGCACGTCCAGCGGGGTACGCCCGTTCAACCGTTCATTGGTCTGACGCAGCCAGCGGAATGCCTTGTCTTTATTCCCGAAGGTCTTGTAAGCCAGCTCTGTGATCTTAGCCAGGCGCACGGCGCGATCAGTTTCTTCCGGTGACAGGTCCTGCTTCTTTGCCTTGCGATGTTTGAGGGTGCGGGCAGGAACGATCAGGTCATGAATTTCACCCGGGGCAAAGCCTTCATTGCGAAACATCTCAACAACGCTGATAGGAAAACCTTTCTCCACCTGCACGATGAAGCTGTAGGACTTGGTGCTGTGGATAGCTTCTTCCATAGCCGCGAAGACGACCCTCGCAGCTCGCTCAACGGGCTGGAGGACGGAGCTCCTGCTGAAATCTGGTTTGGGCTGCTTTGATGTGGATTCCACGGTCTTTAATCTCCGTTCGGACATTATGCCATATATGGGGTCGGCATGATGTACTTCATTTGATGCGCGCGGATAATAAAGGTATCGAATGGCACTGATGAGCGATCGCGACGTCGCATTGGGGGTCTGACGGAAGGTGCTTACTGGGCGACGAACTATTGCGGCGGGAACCTGTTTCGGACATCGCCTGATGACCATACGCTTATCATGCTTGTCGATCTCTTCAACAGAGACAATTCCCCCGGCGCGCTAAACGGGACTTGTTAGATTGGGCCCAGTTTGAAACGGATGTCGTGCTAAGCACTAGTTTTTGAAGGGGCCTGACGAGAAAATTCGGTTTGGCCTGACACTATTGTTTTTCTTTCTTTGCGCTTGGTGCAATTGAGTCAGATCGGCTCTCAGGGGGTGAATTATCTCTTCGAAGCGTCTACGCTAGTTTGGCGCTGTACCTTTGCAGACGTGCTCTGAGCATATTCTCTGATGACAATGTCGTTATCAGAAATAGCCATTGCTTCAGCGCACGCTCGATTCATCTGTGCGAGGACGGATGGTGAAATTGTATGAGTGGTTTTCTCTACACCGTAATAACCTTCACCAATATTCTGAATCATAAAAAGTCTCGCTCTCAACTTCGTAAGCCACCACTAGTAGGTATTATAGTGACTCCTATCGTTATAACGTACCATTGTGTCGATTAGTTTCTACTGCTTGGTTTCGGTCTAGCAAACTCCTAACAGCAAAGACGCTTATACCACAGTTTCAGATGCGCACGCTCGTCCAAATGGGTCTCCCTTTTTCTTCGCCTAAACATTGCTCTGCGCCAAAATCTTATTTATAGAGTGCTGAAAAGTTAACAAAACAGGGACTCTTTCAGGCAATAGATATTGACTTATGGGACAATCTGGCATTTCGCTGCCTAGATTGAAAACTCCATACGGTTCACAGGACTTGTAAATATTTGGGTTTTTCGCAAAGTCGGCCTCGCTAACCGGCAGATGTACCGGAAATGCAATCAGGTGCTTGTGAGAAATTGTACCCGGAATCGGTTTGTAGAACTTGGGCTCATATTTGCGATCGTGGTCAGTAATTTTAGGGCCAGACGTGTTGGTGTCTTGGTAAATTCGAATCGCATTAGCCTTGAAGGCGCGACCAGCTATTCCGTCGCCGTATTCCAGTACAACTTTGCTCTCTACACTGAGCTTATACATGTCGTCTTCGGTATTGCTCGCACCCGACGAAACTCCCGCGGCGATAGTCTTTAGGAAGCCACCGTGCTCCGCAGGATTGAAGAGCATAAACGTGACATCTAGAGCTTTCTGCCAACCGACAAGAAGCTTCTTGCGGCTCAAATTAAGAACTCGATAGCTGCGCTTTATCGCATCGTTTGGAACGTTGTTGAGTTTTTCGATTAGCGTTGCGAGCGTTGAAGTAGGTAGACAAAAGTTTGGCGCCTCCGGCATTTTCCATTGAATTCCGTAACTGAGCCCTGGTTTCGGAGCCCTAAGGCGTAGCGCTGAGATATTTAACGATTTAAAGAATCTAAGAGCCCGTATATCTGTGAGATGATCTCGTTCCTCTTCGTCGATGTCCCACGTTCGAGTATCTTGTTTGTTCTTATCAACTCTCATGATCCGAAGAGTAGGAGGATGGGAAAGCTTCATGTCCTTCGGAAATTGCACAATCACCGTCAATCTTTCGATCGGGTCGACTGGAATAAAATGAGTGAATTCAATATTTCGAAGAAAGGTTTGGAGAGTTCCATATTTACGCTCGAATTGGAGCTTATCGAGCGCAAAACCGTTTACGGCAAACCACTCATATTTATAGCTAAAAGTGTCTTCTTGTCCTTCTTTACGTAGCACCGGATCGAACCCTAATTCGACAGTTGCCGACTTTGAACCGTGGCCTCCAGAAATCCCCTTATGAACGAAAACCTCATGACCTGTCTTCATAGCTTCGGCACGAAGCATATCGAGATAGCCGGAGGTGGGAGGCAATTCAATAGGATGACTCTCCATACGGTTGCACTGTTTTGTGATGATAAGGTCTTCACATTCAACAACCCTATGACCGTCTCCATCCTCATTGATGCTGGTAATGGACACGACATCTCGATATCGGAAGCCAGATTTTCTCGCGGCAATGCGGGCAGTATTCGCAGATAGAGTTGCATCCGCCTTTTTTTGTTGCCGTAATTCTAGTTTTTGTTCAAGGTCGGCCTTGTCAGGCAAAGCCCCGCAAGGAAGATCGGTAACATAAATGCGTCGGCCGTGGTGATTAGAAATAACGTCAACAAATTGGATGCCGCGGAAACATTCGTTGCTCGCCGCTCCACCGACTGTAGGACCGCCGATGATAACAATTTCCTTTCCATTGAATCTATAAGATGACACGTGAGGTTGGTGCTTATGCCCTGTTAACACCAGATCGAAGTCGTGATTTGTCAGAAACTGGAGCACAGCCGAAGCGTCTACCGTCGCTTCATAACTTTTATGCTCTAGAGACTGATTAGGGAATGGAGCGAGATGGTGATGGATCAACGCAACTCGAAGATAGTTCTCCCAGTCGTCTCCTATTCTCGTTTTCTCTTTCTCTAGGGATTCACCGAGGCTTGAAATTTGTGACTGTGTGACATGGGCTACGTCACGAACCAAATAAGGCCGTATTTTCGGATCGAAATCCTCTCTCGAGATCGTAGCGGGATTCTTTGCGGCTTTGTCGTTTGTGGAGGCAAGATTTGGCAACAGATCCGAAGCTAGTTTGTAATTTAGTTCTCCGCATCTGATCGAAGAATTGATGTTCAACACGATTACGCGCTTCTCATCAGAACAGTAAATTGGTCCTCTATCGGGAGGGTCGAAATACAGCTGATCGTCCTGATCGACTTGACCAAAATTCAATTGACCTTTCGGAAATAGGCAACTCGATACTCCCTTGTGGAGCACACTTACAAATGGCGCGAATTTTCGGGTGAAATAATCTGCGCTGTAGGGGTTAATGCCCCAGACCACATCGTGATTGCCCGGAACTATACAAATGGCGTCCGGTGTTGAAACCAAGCGACTGAGCTTCGGAAAGGTGTCTCTGCTGAATTGTTTGAAGCCGTGCGACTCACCTCGCGTCGTGATATCTCCACCAATTGCAACGAAGCTAAGCGACTCTTGAGTTTCACCGTTCGCGATTTTACGAAAGTCGAGATCCAAAATTGTATGCAACGAGCGGACGATCGTATCACGAAACCTTTGATCACCCGGGAGGTCCAACTCTTTTGGATCATCAATGTAATTGGAGTTTGGCGATGCAAAGTGCAGATCAGTAATCCACAGAAATGCCCATTTCGCCATGCTGAGCTTCTCCGATGTTTAGGAATGGAGGCCCTGAAGGCCCCCATCTTAAACTATGCTATCTAGCTTGTCTAGAATGTCTTCAGTGTCGCTTTCTCTCCAAGATTAAAGACGTCGACCGGGTACTTCGATATCCGAGAACCCCCTATGCCAGCCCTGATGCCTCAAACGATGAAAAGGAAACCGACCGTGTCGATGGCCCTTCGGATGGGTCAGGGTCCTGAGTATTTGCACGAGAACGATCTAAAATCGTGTCTTCTCCTCTGTACGAGCATCCTGTCGTTGCGAGAGCCGTTGACGTGGATCAAATAATCTTCGGCCTTGAACCATACTTTCGAGCGTGCCTCTTCTTTCTTGACGATGCGGAGCGCTGTCGTCGTCGCAAAGCGAGTTCGAAAAAATTGTTGTTCTAAATGTGCACTGGCTAGGGCCGGTGACCTAACGTGGTCTTATATGCGCAGCAAGTCCGGACTTATGTGACTTCTTATCGCCGTCGACAGAAAATTGATGTACACTTTCCGGCACGCAAGAGCCAGCCGGAAAGTTGCTTTGGACGCAGTAACGAATCTCGACAGCGACTCCGACAGAGTAATGTGCAATAACGGAGGAAGTTTCAGTTTCTCTACATTATCTATTCTGCATGATTCAAGAACCGTACTTTCGCTAGGGAGGTGACTCCAGTGGCGATACAATCGGGACCATACCTGCAAGCGGCACCGCGGTTGCGCAAGAAGCGCTGGGCATTACCCAGCTTCCTGACACTACTAGCAATTCTCGCAACCCAAGTGCCGCGCTGGGCGAGCGCACAAGATGACACCTCAATTTTCACAGGCGGTCCGCTTCTGGCCGGAGCAACCGCGGGAACACCTGAGGGTGGAAGTCTCGCCATAGCTGGAGCGCTTGCCAGCGCCGATCCATCGACCGGAATCGCTCACTCAAGTTACTCCTTTCGCCTGGAGACGGCCCGCGGCAGAGTTCAGCCCAGTCTGGGGCTGACGTATAGCTCGGCCGACGGTCAGCGCGAAGCGGGAATAGGCTGGGGTTTGAATATCGCGTCCATTGAGCGCCACAACGTCAGTGGTGGTCCTACATACAACGATCCGCCGACAGGCGGGGCGGTAACTGCGTCAACCGACAGGTTCGAATTCGGCGGATCGCCGCTCGTGCCGATCTGTGACATCGACGACGCCGGCCGATGCAAAGGAGCGCTTAAGGGAGAGGTAATGCCGTCCTGGGCCAAATCTGGCTGGAACTATTTTCGACTCGAGGTCGACGACACTTACGAACGTTTCTTCTGGTCTCCCGACCACTATACGTGGCGCGTGCAGACGAAGACGGGGGAAACGCGCGAATATGGCCTGCCAGCGGACGGCATCGGAGGCGTAGGAGGCATCGACCAAGGCATTAGAGACCTCAAAATTGGCAACGTACCGTACGAAACTGCGGGTGTATTTCGATGGAATCTTGTTCGTCGTTATGACGCAGTGAATGACGCGAACGAAATCGTCTACGTATGGCGGCAACTGAGTTCCTCCGATGGGGATCTCAGCCCCATTGGTTCGCTCACCGATATCTATGACACTTCGCCGCCGGGTCAGCCATCTTACCTACCGGGGTTTGCTCATCACACGGAGCTTATGTGGGAGGCGGATCCGGCCGCGGTCCCTTCTAATCTGCAGCCACAAGTCTTCCGGGTTCGTCCGACCTTTCGCCTCGCGCAGGTCAACATATGGTCCTTCTCATGGGGGTTTGTTATGGGCATCGGGGTTGAACGCGGTTTGGTTCGGAGCTACGCGTTGACCTATTACAAGCCGGGAACTCAGAGCGTCCAGTATGCGCGATCTCTCCTTGAGTCCATTCAGATGACGGGTGCCTGTCCCAATCTTCTAGACTCCGGCAGCCATAGAAAACTGACGCTTTCTTGCGCCACGTTGCCAGCGACAAAGTTCACCTACAACACCGCCACAGCAGCTGCTTCTTGGTCCACCATGTCAAACATGGTGGCCGCAAACTCGACCTTTGTTGACATCGACGGCGATGGATATCCAGACGCGGTAAGTGCAGAGAATTTAAACGGCCCTGAGCAAAACCCACGTCCGCACTTCGCGCGAAACATCCACGGGATGGGTTTCGCAAGGGAAGCTGCAATTCCGCTTTATCACAATCCTTGTACGTCTGGACCTAGCGGAGCCAATCCTTGTACGTCTGGACCTAGTGGAGCGGAGTTCGCCTTCGGGGTTGTCGCGGGTATTGATTTATTCTCATTTGGGAACTGGGGTCAGGTCGGCGGTCCAGGAACAGACGGATTCTTTGATTCATCTTTAGCCAATTCCGGCATCCCGAGTGGGTTCTACGTGGCTCAAATGTACCGCGGCGCACTATCGCTGATTGATACCGATTTCGGCTCAGAATTTAACCCGCCGCGACACCCATGGTGCTTTACTGGCGAGTTCAGCCAGTTCAATGGCGTAGCCGATCTGGACGGCGACGGATTTCCGGATTGCTGGTCGATTCCTACTTGGGGCAACTTCACGGTACCGCCTCGTCCCTATTCTGGCCTGACGACGCAGGATGCGAACGGCTTGATGAACCCTTTCGCGATGACTGAATATCCGCTCAAGCCTGGGGGAAACTTCAATCTTTTATGGTACTTCGGCGCAGACTACGTCCCACGTGGGGTTCCCCCGACCGAATGGTTCAGGCCGCTGGTCGTCGATATCACTGGCGACGGGATTCCCGACTTGGTGTGGCTATGGGCCACCAGGGAATTGGTATCGCCCTGGACAATCCAAGGATACATTTCTGTCATCGCAGGCAAAGGCGACGGTACGTTTAGCAACGGTTTTACAGTTCCAATGCCACATTGTGGAAACGAGTGGCCAAACACTTGCGAGGTGGCCCTCGTCGATCTAAATGGTGATGGATTCGCGGACTTTATCGCAATGGATTCGCTGAACACGACCATCATTCTGTCGGCGGGCGTTACCGCGACCGGCATCACATGGGGTCAGCAATTCTCGCTTTCGCCAGCACCCTTCCCGAGCACACACTCGCCAGCTGAGCAAATTTATGGACCGCAGTTCGCCGACCTGAACGCGTCCGGAGTCATGGATCTTCTCTACGTCGCGTCCTATTACAAACCGACGTCTAACGCGCCCGAATTAACGGGGTTCGAGCCGGGAACGGTGAGCTACATTGACCTGCTCGGTAGCGAGCCTCCTCCCTTGCTCGAAACGGTGTCGAACGGATTGGGAGCCACGACGAGACTGAAGTATGCCTCGACCGCGAGCCTAGGCTTCGCCGCCGCCTCGAGCGGTCACCCGTGGGGGACCACGAGCACCCAAAGCGTACACGTCTTGACGAGCATAGAGACAGAAATCATCGGCAACAAAGCTGCAGGAGGTCCGTTCATCACGTCATACGAATACCAAGGTGCGAGCACGGATGAGTATGCAGGTGCAATGTACGACAAACGGTTTCGGCGCTTCAACGGCTTCGGTTTCGTTCGAACGAAGATCACGAGTAGTGAGTCGTATGGAACCTATGATGTAACGGACACGTACTATGAGCCGTCCCTCAGCTCCGCGACCGCGAGCACAGACGTGCCATGGGATGCATTGAAGGGTCTTGCCGTTTTCTCGACGAGGTACGGGAGTTGGGGCGGCGGCCTGCCAGTGTCCGAGCCGCTTTCGTCCTCCCATACGACGTATAAGATATCGCGCCTTTACAAAGGAATTGATGGGCGCATCGTCCGCCAGGTGGTGCCGGAAATTGAAGACACATGGGTGTACGACGGTGCATTAATGCCCCAGAATAGTGCTGCATTTGGGTCATTACAGGACGTGGATGATGTAAGCGACGGCGCGGTCTCCGTTTCGAGGACGCGAACGTATCAGCCGTTGCAATGGCCCAGCAAGCACACGCGGTCGTCTATCTCTGTCGACGACTTCGGCAACGTGACGGCTGCGAACGACGAAGGCATATTGGGGACTGACCGAGCCATCGCACGGTCGTGGAAGTGGGCGACGGCGGACAACGACTGGAACTGGTGCCCTACGCATACCTCTGTGAAATATGCGGGTGAGTCGACAGATAGGCAATACGATTTTGCCTACAATTCCGCAGGCGAAGTCATTAAGATCACTGGTAATCTCTCCGGAACGCTTGCGATTCGGCAGGATGTGAGCCTGACTCCGAAGCATGCATCGCCCCAACACAACCCCTCATTCGTTCTGGCCATGATGAAATACGATCCTCAGGACGGAAACCTGACGGCCGCGGACGCGGGGGGTTTGCGGAAGGCAAGCTACCAATATGACACGACATATCAACAGTTCCTCACGAAGGTCAATGTGTGGTTGGGGGGCGGCAAGACATTCGACCTTATCACGTCGGTCGTCTATGACCGCGGTCTCGAAGTGCCGATACGGATCACGAATGCCAGTTCAGGTCTAACCAAGGCCTCCTATGACATATTCGGGCGCATTACTGCCGTTCAATTGCCTGATCCTTCAACCCCAAGCATTGCGGACATTCACTCGGGCGTAACGGTAACCTACATGGACGTGCCCGGGGGTCCATACCAACGCGCCGACATAGCGCGAAACCTCGGCAGCATCGCAGTCAATAACGTGCTTGTCCCTCAAGTCAGCAAGCGAACTGTATTTACGGACGCACTTGGTCGCGTAGCCGCGGTCCTCTCCAGCGGTGGCGTCCAGGACCCTGCGGGGCAATGGATCGTGAGCGGAATGAGCCAACGCGACGCGCGCGGGTCCGTTTCGGAGTTATACGAATCTTTCTTCGCGCCGCTCACGAATGGCTCGCCGGGCGTTGCTCCTCCCCCAGTACCTGCCGGTACCAAGTCTCGGTCGTTCTTGCGCGATCCGTTTGAGAGAGTTACCGAGAGCCACGACCTGAACGGGGAACTCATGGCTCTGTACGTATACCATGATTTCTCTCGCGACACCTACGACGCAAGTGACTACGCCCGAGCAGCTGCGGTCGCGCCCACGTATTCGACAGTTTTATTCGACGGCCATGGACGACCAATCGAATGGGACCAGCGCACGGGGAACGCCGGGGGCGATAACGGGACGAGTCCCGATACGCTCAGGACCAATGTCAGCTATCTGGCGACGGACGAGCCTACAGTTTTGACACGTAGCTCAGCCAAGCAGGGCATGCTGTACACGCGCTGGATACAGTATGACTCGCTCGGACGGATGGTCCTGAACGTTGAGCCGAACACTTCCACGGGCTTCGTCTACGAACCTGTGAAGCCGGGCTCCGTACCCGTCGGCCTTAAGGCCTGGATGTACGCCTATGACGCTATTGGTAACCTCGTCGGGACGCTCGATGCCCGTGGATGCGGAATTAACTATACCTACGACGGCGCCGGTCGAGAGACATCAGAGGACTACATTCCGTGCACCTCTGACCAGGCGCCATATACTCCAGTAGATTCATCGTCCGGCGCAGGTGCGGAAGTCTTCAACGTATACGACACAGCTGAAGCCGGCGAACCGGACACCAATAGCGGCGGTGCTGCTGCAGCGCCGTTCCTCCGTGGCAAGCTGGTGGCGACGTACAGCCGCGGGGAGCACACGCAATTCGCTTATGATGGGCGCGGCCGGGTAACGAGCATTGCGCGGCAAATGCCCAACCCACCCGGCGCAACTGAGTTTTCATTTTCTCCCGGTACAAGGCGGCCCGCGGGCACTTACGCCCCGTCGTGGTATCAAACACTTATAAGCTATGATGAAGGCGATCGGCCGATTGCACAGTCGACGGGAGCTGCGGTTTCTGGACTTCAGGGATCCGTCGTCAACGTAGATGGGGCCGCATCGGGCGGGACGAGCGTCGTGACGACTGCATACGACGCAAGGAATATTCCAACAAAAGTGAGCGGCAGCTATGGTGTCCTCGCGTTCGGCGAGCAGCGTGACTCGGACGGGCGTCTTCTCAAGCTTTCGTACGGAGATCTTGCAGGGACCACAGCGGAATATACGTATGACAGCCGCAGGCGTCTCCAGACTGCGAAGGTAGCTCGGGCTTTCGCCCCTACGCTCTGGGGATCTTCTTTGCCAGGCTACCCAACACCGAGCGGCCAAGCCTTCCCAACACCGACATCGAGCGGCCAAGCCTTCACAACACCGCTCATTCTTCAAGACCTTGGTTTTAGCTACGATGCTGTTAATAACCCAGTTCTCATTCGAGATCTACGCACGCCAGCTGAATGGCCTCCCAATGCTGGCCCATCCAGCGCGACACTGGCCTACGATGACCTTTATAGGGTCACATCAGTGGCGCTGACATTTGCCAGGTCGATAACGGCGATGCCAGGGTCCCCGATGCTAAATCAGATACCTCCGTTCACGCCGAGCGATCTGCCGCCCATCAACTTCAAAATGCCGACAGGCCGTTCACAGAGCCAAACATTTGGCTATGACTCCATGGGAGACGTCACGACTTCCACGGACGATGCCGACGCCTTGCTACAGCGCTCTGCCGGTAGCGCGACATACGGCCCAATCCCGGGTGGTGTCACGGGGCCGAATCAGCTGGCGCAAAGCCAATCGGCCAATGGCTATTATGTAACGGCCTATGACGCAGCCGGAAATCTCACGTCAATCGCGGCGAACCTACCAGGCGTTGGGTCAGACACATCGCGGCTGATTCTTACGCTGAACTATCAGTGGGATGAAGCCGGCCATCTTCAACGAGCCACGCGCTCCCAATACAATGTTGTACCCGGAAACACGGTGTTCACTCAGTCGACGACGACGACCAATAACTATCTTTATGACGGTAGCGGCGTTCGAACGTGGCATTCGTCGGATGGCACCAAGTCTACTCAATATTACCTGGACATCTTTCCATCACTTCGGGTGAGCGGCACGCAATGGAACTTCCACGGAGTCCCCGTTTCCACCTCTGCCGGGCGGCAAGGCAGTTTCTTCGTGTGGGACTACGACGTCACGAACGCGAACGAACAGGTGTATCTAGTATCGGGGGACCTCTCCTACGGCCGGCTAGTTCGCGACGGAACCCTTCCATCACCATCCCAGCGGGCGCTTCACACGTTCCTCGAGATTACGGACCCCCATGGGTCTACAAACTCGGTCATCGACAAGGAGACGGGTGAATTAGTCGAGCAGATCACGTATCTCGCAAACGGACAGACCGAAACGGACTATAGACCGCGGCGCTGGAAGCAGTTTCGCGAGGGTTACAGATACTCCGGGAAAAAGGACGACTACGAGGTAGGACTCGCGTACTACGGTGCACGATATTTTGTTTCGGGGATTGGACGGTGGGCTAGCCCGGATCCATTAACGATCCATGCGCTCGGTTCGGACCTGAATCCGTATAGCTTCGTTCGGGGATCGCCGTACAGATATGTAGATCCTCTAGGCCTCGGTGATAACGACAATGAAGTCACCCAATGCGATAGCCAAAACCAATCATGTCAAACGTCGTCACCAATATGTGATCAATGTACTCGCGTAGGCGACGAAACCGGGGGATATCTACCAAGTCCCGGCCCCGATGCCAGTTTCAGCCCCCCTAGCGGTTTCGGTGTTTTCAACGGAGCAGCACGGGGGGGATCTGCCCTGCCTCACGCTCCTCCTCCTCCGACACCCCAACCCATCAGCAATCTTGTTTCTAGATCAGGGCAGGAATCAAGTTCGCAAGCGAACACATCCTTCCCCGGTGATATTCGGACTAACGGTTTGAATGGATGTGATTCGATGCACACAGAGAATTGTGAACACGATATTTCGGTTTTTGTATTCCCTAATGTCGGAGCCTTTCTGATATTCGGTAAGGAAATGTCTGTGCTCGGTCCCAATAAGGTAGGCCTGTTTGGAGAGGTCGGCTATAACAATGAGGATGGGTTGTACCTGGGGGTTATTGGAGAACGCGGCTATAAAGTGGGTCCGGTAACCGTATCGCAGGGCTTTGAAAAAGAGATCTACTCCGAAGGTGGTTTTTTATCAAAACCGGCAGAATCTCTTTTAGATGTGAACTTGACTTTAGGCCCCGAGGGGGCACCTGGAATCGGAGTCATGGCACCTCTGGACAGCAACATCAAAACGTTAGCGACTAGCATCATTGGAGGCGAGAAGGGAGGCTATAAGTTCTCGCCTTATGTGTTTTTCCCCCTTGGCCCAATAGAGGTCGGAGCGGGAGTCGAGATGCAAACCACTCGCAAATGGGGCTGGGGGTCGATCATCGACGGTGGGTGGAAGTGGCAATGAGTCTCCGATGAACCGGATTGTGGCTGTAGCTACCGGCAAGGTTGCGTCTCGCGCGACGCTGCTTGATCTTTGGCCACTCGATCTCTGGTATGGTAGTGTTCTAATTTGAAACCCTTACCTCCGAAGATCCACACCGACCCCGAGTCGTGCGCAGCATACCGTGAGGTGTGCGGCGAAGCGTTGACAGGGGAGCGTGCAGGCCAGCCATTGAGCCACGAAATATTTCTCATCCAGGACGCCGACGTGGTTACATATGCGGAAGGCAAAACGAACTGACGCGACAACGCAAGTGCCCGAACGGTCCTGCGTGGTCGGGGACCCTGGCATGTACTTCCTGGCCACGGTTCGCTGCGCGGAGTCGGTGGGTAACGGACGCGTGCCGGTCGCACCGGGAGGTGCTTTGTAGAAGCTAATGCGTGAGCGTACTTCTACCTGCTTCAACGCTGCTATGATCTCCGCTTCGTTGTGCTTGCTCACTGTCATCTCCTGCTCCTCTCTCAATCCGAAATCATATCTGTCGATATGCGGATCTAAGGAGCAGACCACGATCTTAAGCAGCATGATGAAGATTGCTGTGAAAAGAATTTTCGCGGTAGCAAGTAAATCAGCGTTTAAGTAGGCCGTAGTTCTTATGTCTGATAAGAAGCATTCTGTTAACTAAGTCGTTTTAAATCTGCTGATTACATTCATTAATCTAATGTTTTAGCTTAACATAGTTGCGCTACCACCGAGACTTTTACCTATTGATGTAGGTCAATATATATATATAGCTGTCCTCATCAGACGTTGTAGAAAGGTTCAAGTAATGTGTACAGCAACGACCGTTCCTACCCTGGTGGCTGCCTTTACGAATGACCGCCTGTGCCTGTGCGCCAACGTGCGCGAGCTATCCGAGTCCGAAGAGTTCGAGGTCGCTGTGGTGGACGCCTTCTAGGGATGTAGTCGTTTCCAGGAGCTTCAGCACAAAAGAGGTCGCAGTCAAGACCGCTGAGACCCTCATTGATTTTGGTTCCCTGCAGGGAGAATGACTACCCAAGGTACTCGCTTTCTGCTCACTCCTCTCTTCGAGCGAGTTTACCTTGCGGGAGTCGAGCCAGAACCTTGACAGAGTGTCCCAGATCCTCCGGGCACTGGGATGTTCAGGACGTGCTTGACAGAATGTCAGGAACGACAAATGTCCTCGGATACTTAACACAAAGACCCTCACCGAATTAGTGCTTCTCAAGTATGCGAATATGGCATTTCTCCTCTCAAACCAGAGGACTTTTCGGTGCGTTTCGAACGATTGCCTGTTCGAGAAACGATTATTCCTGTCGAATCCGCACCTCTGTGGTGGTACTTTGGCCATATTCAAAAATGAAGCAGTCTTTGGAGGATCGAGCGGCAAGAAGCACACCAACCGCCCCGCGCTGGCCGCAGCTCTCGAAGAATACCCCGCCGCCGCACAACGTGCATTTCATTTCTACACGCTGTTCGTGGCTATCGCTACTCTTCTACGAGGTCACACCTTGCCGCTGGCGAACCAGTTGGCGAAAGCCTTATAAAGGACGATGACAGATGTTTTGAAAGTCAGTATTGTCCTGCGGTGTTGGCGAATAGGACAGGAGGGCCTGCTTTTTAAGGTCCTCAGCCTTTGGAAACTGATTAAGAGCGCAGTACAAAATGGATTGTGTGAGTAGGTTGCGACCATCGGTGGAATCGATCGGGGCTTTCTGAAAATAGTTTAGAGCCCTTTGCGCTTGATTTTGATGAATTAAGAGCAAGGCATACCTCCGCCAAATAAAGGGATCACTTGGCGCTACTCTTAGAGCATCACCATATAGACTCTCTGCTGTGCCCGTGTTTCCGCTGCGCTCGGCGTCAAGCGCTCTATTGAGTAGAGCAGTGACTAAATTGGATGTTGCATCTTGCAGATCTTTCGCTTGTTTTTCTAACTGCTGAGCCATTTCACGCTGTCGCATGGAGAATCGAAAAGAGACAAAGGCTATTGTGCTCAGGCAAAGAACCAGCAAAGCGGCCTGAATAATGAAGGCCCGTTTAAGCCATACAAATCTTTCGTTTTCACTATTACTTTCGATCACTGGGCCGTATCCTTTGCTTTTAAAAGCATTCCCATTACGGTTGTGCATGCTCCGATGAGGACTGCAAAACCTGCTCCGCTCTTAGGCACTATAGTCACGAGAATAGCCGCGGCTTTGTCAGGGGGAGAAGTCTCAAGCAGATGCCAAAAAACCAGCATCACAAAAATAAATGTCGCCAAGAAGCAGCAACTCGCTACTATGCCGAATAACAACCTATTGATATTTGAGACTGTCAAGCTCATATAGTGCGTAGCTATAAATCGAATTGCGGGGCTGAATACGGGAGAGGGTTAAAGATAAATCAGTAGAACTTTTTAAGAAAGCAAAAAATATTAGCAGTATTTTTCCGAAAGCGTGTACTATGTGTTTGCCTTAACATCCTCCCTCTAAAAAACTAAATGCCTACCGAATGGGCCCAGCAGTCAGAGTGCCGAGGAGATTCGTATGTCTTCCAAGATGCGTCATATAAACGCATTTAAGATTTTCTGTTTGAGTGTGCTTTTCATTTGCGGCTGCACTGATCTGGATGAAGTGGCAAAATTCTCGTCTTTGGCGCAAAGTGCCGGGTCTTCCCTGCCAGCTTTGGTGGGCGATTTTAAGGGTACCTGTCTTCGACAAAATGAGCTGGCACCTAAGAGCAAGCCCAATTTGCAAAGGGACTGCGCGGTCTATGACAAAATGACACCCAATCTGCAACAAGCTCAAAGCGTACTCACCGACTACCTGACTGCGCTTGGAAAACTCGCATCCGATAGTGACCCAGGCTACGGTAAGACGCTTGATGCGCTGGGCGGAAATTTCAAAGATGCAGGCTTAGCTCAGGATCAAGTCGATGCCACTACAGCGGCATCTGGTTTGGCTAAGAAGATTACAAACGCGGCCTTAGAAGGGTATAGGCGAAAAGAAATAACAAAGCTAGTTTCGGAAAGCAACGATGATGTTCAAAAGCTCACAACAGCTTTATCAGACATTGTCTCCAAAGACTACGCGACCATGCTGAGTAATGAAGGCTTAGGTATCGAAGATTATTATCGGACGGCACTCAATAACTATACCCAGAATGAACCGTTAAGCGCTCTTCTCGTGAAGAAGCAATGGGATGAAGAGATCATCGCATTGCAGAATCGAATAGACGCGGCAACGGCCTATGGAAAGCTCATGAAAGATATCGCGACTTCTAATCAGAAGATCGCACAGCAAAAAAACAAGATCGGCACAAAGGACTTGATAAAAGTCATTGGTCCTGAAGTGGCGGATATGGAGCAGTCAGTGGAAAGTCTCAATAAAGCATTTAAATAAATTAGGAGGAACCGGAACCATGCCCCTCGCGGCTGATGAAGCAGTAGCCTTGGCGGTACAATTCCACGATTTATCAACCGACCTATCAAATTATCGTTTTAATAATTGGGCTCAGTTACAGGACAGTGAGCGGTCGCAATTAGAGGGCATTCAGTGGACATTAATGAACTATTCCTCAGATTTTGCAACAATCGCGATGACTCAAACGCTTGCAGCCCTTCCCGACGTACTACAAAACATTAAAAGTGCTACTCAGCAGGCGAATAATGCGCTTCAAACCATTAGTCTTGTAGCCAAGATAATTAATATTGCTGCAGCTGCGGCGGTTTTGGGTGCAGCCATCGCGAGCGACAATCCAAGTGCAGTAGCTCAATCAATCGGAACACTTATACTATCGGCTTCTTAGAAGATTATTGAAGTGATTTCATTTAGTTGTTGTGGTACTGCTGACGTTGGTGGTGTTTAGACTGTTGACCCCAGAACCGAAATAAAAACCAATTACAGATCCAATCAAACCTGTCAACGCGGGGAGGATACTTTGCAGCATCTCCTTGGTCTGCGCCCAGTGATCTGACCAAGATGCTGTCTCAATGCAAGACCATACAACTACCCAGCCCAACATTAGCAGTAGGCCAACAGTGACGATGAGCCGTACATAATCTCTTTGCTTATCTGCAATATAAGGTTTGAGTTCCAAACGAGGTTGGGTGTTTACAACTGTTAAAGTTGGGACACCGCCATTTCCAGGCCCTCCGGCAGCAGGTGCTCCGGCACCAGGCCCTCCGGCAGCAGGCCCTCCGGCACCAGGCCCTCCGGCAGCAGGTGCTCCGGCAGCAGGTGCTCCGGCACCAGGCCCTCCAGCAGCAGGTGCTCCGGCACCAGGCCCTCCAGCAGCAGGTGCTCCGGCACCAGGCCCTCCAGCAGCAGGTGGCCTCACGTCGATTGTTATATCGGCGCCATGGTCTTCGGGCTGCACATCATTTTGTAGCCAAGGGTCTGGATCTTGCATGACAGCCCTCTCTATCGAACAATCTTCAATTCCTGTACCGAATTACCCTTCTTTAAGAGAATTTGTGTATTTTCATCGGCGTTCGCATTGACGATTAAATTGCTGACGTTGATCGCCTGACGAAGAGCATCGGACAAACTAATATTCTGCATCCGAGCTAGATTCTGTAGCGTGTTGTATTGTTCAGTAGAAAAAACCACATTGACCCGCTTAACATCTGTCGGATTACCTGCGGTTGCTCTCTCACTTTGCTGTGTCTCGGCTTGCTGCATGACTAATTCGGCCATAGAAAGTACCCTCCTATGTACATATATCTTACGTAAATTATACTCAAAAATTGCGTATGTCAATATTTCTTTTCCTGCATGTTCGAGGCGAAACATATTCTGCCAAGGATGCACTCAACAGCCAAAAACAAGCGGCATTATTTCAATGGGCGTCACTAGTTCTCACGAAGCGTGTGTTGAACGTGATGCAAGCGGCAAAGAGGAATATGCCAAGACCGAACAACAGATCAATTTTTGTGGCTTGAGTCATCAAGGATTTCTGCCATCCAGAGATTACGCTAGAAATCTGTGATAGATGCCCGGCGATTACGCCGGTCCAGAAAACCGCGAAACCCGCCAGAACCCTTTGTGCCCCACCAGCCTGACTTCCAATTGGCGACAATACTATGCCACAGGCCCATCCCGCACACCCCTCCCGTGAGGCCGATGAGTGAGAGGAGAAAAAAGCTGTACCACCTGTAACCGCCAAATCCTGGCGCAAACCGGGAGAGAGCGACCTGCACGATAAAAAGCAACAAGCCGCCGTAGAGTGCGAAGCGGAGGGTCACATTCTGCTGGATGATTTCGTATATCGAATAACTAGTGTTGCTATTGGGTACATTCACTCCTCCAGCCATATATTCGCCTCAGCCCTTGTCTCAAAAAAGGGCCACAAAATTTCCAGCGAGTGCATTCTCTAAAGACTTTTTGGTGATTTGGTTCTGGGGGGGGTCATTTTAACACGAAGACTGTTGTCGGTTCCCTTCAAATATTCACGCATGATAATGTCCTTTATATTCCATCACTCATTGCAAGCGCTCTCACTAACCGGTCACGCCGGTCGAGCAGGAAAGCGCGGAAGCCATTCGAATATCCCCTCTACCTTATCGAATGGATATGGCACGCGATTCAGCACCACCTCCACCAGTGTGGTGGTGAAGGGATGAAACAGCGTGAAATTGTTTTTCTGCAGCGCATTTGTGATGTCGATCGTCACCGGATTGCTGTCCGCGCGCATCTCCATCCTCAAACCGTCACTTCCATATCCCTGGTACTTGACCACTTCGGTACCCGTCGATGCTTGGAAGCGGATCTGCATCGGCTTTGGCGTGGTGGTGATCCCCTTAGGCAGCTGCACATGCAGGGAACGGTAGCTCGGGTCGGCTCCATAGGCATGCACGTCTACTGAGATCTCCTCAGCCCTCTGCCACGTCTGGCCGTCCGGTCCCAGTTCGAAGACCTCGATCATAAAGTCCGTCACTGGGTCCCCATGTCCGTCGCGTGCATGCACCACAAACTGCTGCCATCCATCGAGATCGCTCGTCTCCCAGAAAGCGAACAGATGCCCTTTGCTCTTTAGCATCTTCTCGCGCGCCGGCGTGCTCCAGGTTTGCGCTTCGTTCAGCCAGGTGTTGTATTGGTCGATGTTCCCGATGTCCAGAAATTTGGCGATTCGGTCCAACATTCCGGGGTCGGGATTCGAAATAAGCGAGCCATGGTCCCGTCCGTCCACGGCAACGATGGGCACATTGAGCCGCGAATCGTTTGCCCAATCGCTGATCGTCACCCGTGCTCTAGGATGCCCTTGCGCGTCGGTGGGCGTCTGCGTCAGGTCCAGCATGATCTTGCGCGTATTCAGACCGCATCCCGACCATCGCACAGTCCCGTCCGTGCCCGGATCGTTGGCGACACTGGCGATCCCCGTATACGGCGTGTTGCCGATGAATACCGCGGCATATGGGGTATCCGGTCCCGTGCCGAAGTAAGGTACCGGTCCCAGCAGATCCGCGTGCGCCAAGTCCCAAGTGAACCGGCTCCCGAGTTCCAGCCCGTCCAGCACCAAGTTCCCGGCATTCAGAAAATCCGGTCCTGGCGTGTGGCTGCCTTTTACCAGCGCTCCCAGCCATGTCCGGCCCTTGTGAGCCTGCGGCGAACCCCACGTCGCCGGAGCCAAGCCGATCAAATGCTTTAGTCGTTTCAGCCGTTCGTTCTCACCCGGCGCAATCTTCTGGTGCGCTAGCCAGGCCCGCACCACCAGCATGCCTGTCGAATGCACAATGGCATCGAACTCCTCCGAGTTGTTCAGCTGGGTAAGGCTGATCGCCCGCTGCAAGCCCTCGGAGATATCAGCGAGGGTGATCTCGTTATTGAGGGAAATGTAATTCCCAACATTCAGCAGTTCGACATCGATCTTGCGGTCGACCAGCGCCCAATAAAGATTTGTAAAGTCCAGGCCGGTTGCTGAATAACCATGGATCAAGAGAAGCGGTCGTGGCATAGCTTACTCCGCGAAAAGTCAATGCAGGATTCGCGGTGCAACTTTATCATTTTTTCGCAACTCCAACTCGAGGAATTTCGTGCACCATCCGCATTCGGAGGGCGTGCAGCGTTTAGCCAACCCACTGCCCGGCGGTCGCGTCGCGGATAAGCATTGCTATGCGCGCCTAGACCCGGTCGGCCTGCCCTCTCTGGACGTCCAATGGGGTGTGCCCTAAGCCTGCATTTCTTCAGGAAAGAGTCCCACCGGCTCAGCAGGCATTTCTCTAATCGTGAAGTCGATTTCTGAGTCGATTGCCAAACCAGCCTGAGCGTTCCGCGTTCAGATCCGGTTCCCTCGGGTTGCATGTTACACCAGCGCCGCGTCCCGACCGTCAGTGTTCTTTCGATAGGTTTCTCAACGTATCGGTTAACGCCTTGATGGCATCAGGCGGATCACCGGCAAGCTGGCGCAAAACTACTATCGCTGCCTCATCGACTTTGATCGGTCGATTGAGCGGCTCCTTGTAGAACTGATCGAAACCATTCACCAATTGACCAGCGGTCAGATGAACTAGATATTTATCCGTGTAGGCTTTGTGTGCTTGTTCTGTTTTGTCCCTGGAAAGTTTATCGAGCTGATAAGCGCTGGCTCTTTCCCCCATCTGTATTCCATCGAAGAATCCGAGTGCGTAGACTTCCTTCGCTGTTCTTGCGTTCTTGAGCCACCAGTTTCCGTCACGACGCGCGTTTGCTTGAGGATAAACTGGCACGGAAAGCAACAAAACGAACAATATGCAAAGTGGTTTCATGTTGTCCCTCGGTCGCAAGTTACCATGATGACGAATGGCGCGCATCGGATTTATTGAGCCAATGGAATGCCTGACGGCCGACAAGGTTCCGGATGGCCCAGGCTGGCTCTACGAGATCAAGCTCGATGGTTACCGCATGGAGGCCGTGCGCGACACAAAGCTTGAGATCTACTCCCGGCTGAAGAACTCCGTCACCGGAAAATTTCCGGTCGTTGCTGCGGCACTCGCTTCCCTTCCCGAGAAAACCGTCGTCGACGGCGAGATCGTCGCGTTCAATGCCGAGGGCAAGCCCGAATTCAATCTGCTTCAGAACTACCGCTCGTCGGACTCCCGCCTCGTCTACTTCGTCTTCGACATTCTCTTGCATCGTGGGAAGTCGTTAATGGAGCTGCCGCTCGTCGATCGCCGCGAGATTCTCCGCGCGGCCGTCCAGCCCAATGAGCATGTACAGATCGTCGAAGTCTCAAAGTCAGCCGAGGACATAATGCGCTTTGTGAAAGAGCAGCACCTCGAAGGTGTGGTTGCCAAGCGAGCAGACAGCATCTATCTGCCGGGAAAGCGCACCGGACTATGGGTGAAGACGAGGATCAATCTGACACAGGAATTTGTGATTGGCGGGTACACGCCCAGTCATCTCGGTCTCGATGCTCTCATCGTCGGTTTCTACCGTGGCAAGGAGCTGCGCTTCGCCGCGCGCGTCCGCGCCGGCTTCATGCCGCAGACCAGGCGCCAGGTGCATGAGGCCATCAAAGACCTGGCGACACCTCAATGCCCTTTCGTGAACCTACCGCAGCCTACTGCTGGTCGCTGGGGACAAGGGATTACAGAGAAAGCCATGAAGGATATGGTGTGGCTCAAGCCAACTGCTGTCGCCCAGATTGACTTCCTGGAGTGGACTGGAGGGGACATCCTTCGAAATGCAAGCTTTGTTCGTCTCCGAGATGACAAGGATTCAAGAAAGGTAGTGCGAGAGACCTAGACCGCTTTCTTCACCGCGGCCCAACGTTTCCGCTGAGCTGCGGCTATCCTCTTACGGGCCTCAAGGCTCATCGATCTCCCTTTAGCAGCCGGGGCTGCTTTGGAGTTGTTGCTCAACAGATCCCATGCCTTGGTCAGGCGCGCTATCTCCTCATCAATAGACTGAAGAAGTTCTTTAGTATTCATCATTCTCAACAGTCTAGTACGAACAAACAGGTCTTTTGATCGCAATGCGGTACGTTGTTGCAAATCCGTCCGCGTGAGGATACACCGGTACATCTGGTGGCTCCTTCAGAGCGCAGTGCTGTCAGAGTAAAGAAAACTGTCAACGAGCGCTTAAAGTTCTTCCAGCAGTTCCCAATTCTAATCCACTTGTTGTTCAGTACTCGGCGTCACTCGGTGATGCCTAAAAAGCATCAATCTTTTTCCATTGGCTGGATAATCCGTCAACATCTTGTCAGCAATATGGTGAACTAAAGGACTTATCGCCAGCATTGACTTTGTGGTGATGCCTAAAAGCTATCAACCTCAATTCGAGAATGGTTCCCAATGAGGAGTTGTCGCGGAACATTGAAGAGCAGGTTTTCCAAAGTTCAAAAGAGCGTGCAGGAGGACGAATTTCTTCGCATCCAGCGTTATTTAGAGGTCATCATGCGGTTTCTCTAAATTTGATCAAGCGGTTCCTTTGAACCACCACCGTGCCACATACAGATGCGTACGCGGAGGTGCACACTTTTATACGCCTGTAGGCGCTCAAAAAGCGTCGCTTAAAGCGGCTTTTTGAGTTCCTGATTCCCTTCCCGATGACGGTAATCAGCTATCCGCTCACGAAGACGTTGTAGAGCATTTGCGGCGGCTTCCTGCTTAGAAAGAGAAGACGCTATATCTGTCCAATTCATTGATCCATGGTCAGCTTTAACAGGACTGGAAATAACATCTCCATTTTTCTTTGCTTCCAACTCAAGGACGCAACCCGTAAATTCCGCAAAACATTCCGAGCAGGAACCCACATGAAGACACGCAGGATTTTCAGTCGGAAGGCGACCTTCCGCGAGAGCCATTAACGTCTCTTCATCCGGGCAACCTGCCCGATCCGGATTGGGGAACGCGTCTAAAAGAAACTCTCTAATTAAGTCCATTCCTTCGTAAGGCCCTTCGTTGTAGACAGTCCTGGAGAGGTATTCTCCTTGGATTCTGCAGCAATATCAAGACATGCTGCGATCCGTTCACGAACACGTTCAATAGCCTTTGTGGCTGCCTTATAGTTAATACCCAAAGCAGTAGCCACGTCCTCTGGTTTTGCGTGCAGTTCTGTGAGTAAGACGAGAATAAAGCGGTCGCGGTCGCTCAATTTCGTTCGCAATTGCTGAAAAAGAATGGACCTTTCCACAGTGTCCTGAAATGAATTCGACACGTTTGCCTGTTTATCGAGGTCGTAATCCAAACCAACAGCTAGCTCGTTCGCGGCCATCGTTCTGAGCCAGTCCCGCACCTTTCCATGCATCGCTGCGTATGCGTAACGACGCGGGGAACCCAGATGATCTTTATTTTTTTCCATTCTCTGAGCCAAACGTTCGGCAGCGTTGGCCAATATCGCGGAGTCAATCTGCGGAAACATGGCAACTGCCCAACGATACGCAGCTTCTACCGCAGCCGCGATAGCGGGCGACACGGTGTTCTGGTTATCGTCGATGAGATGTAATTCCCGCCTGCTCATAAACCCAGCTCAAAATAAATGTGAATGGGTATGTCGCTAATTCCCATTCTCAACTCGCTTCAGTTAATAGATGCAGAAAAATGTCAGCTTAACAGAACTTGCTCAAGACTGGCGGAGCGAAATCATTCTCTCACCTTTGGGGAACTTTTTTTGCTGCTCTCAACAACTTCGAGACCGGCAATTAATTCCTCAAGCGGAATCTGAAACGCTTCTGCCAAGCGTAGCAGCGTCGGTACTGAAAACGACTCACCACGTTCGATTCTCGCAATCTGCGTCAAATGAAATCCATGGTCTTGTACGAGCATTCGATGTGTCATTCCGCGTTCTTTGCGTAGCTGTTTTACTCGCTTCCCCAGCGCTGCGCAGAATTGCTCGTAATCGTATCGAAAAGGTGCGTGTGGCACGGGTTAAATGGCTTCTCCTAAGAGCAAGGCACTCACAAATCTTAACAATCTTTACGAGCATAGAGGCCATAAGTCTTTTTACTTCAAACATCTATGTACACAAAATTATGCAGTCTATTTTTGTGTTTACATGCACAAAATTGTGTTGTATAAGTTTGTGCAAGATACACAAACTCGATTTATTCATTTTTGTGTATGTTCCATGCGCAATCTTGATGAAAGGAGGTGCGCTGAGTGGTAGACCGGGGCCGGTCGATCACGATAGGCCGACCGGCTCCAAACACACCTTAGAGGAAGTGATTCGCTATAACCACAACAAACCTCGCGAAGGAGATAAATGCCTTGAAACAGGACCTCATCAAGCTAGCCTGCTCAACTGCAGCACAATTCACGAAGGAGCGGGTACGAAGAGTTGTACGCCCGTTAACCCCCAGCCTTATCTTCATTGCATTTTCGACAGCGGCACATGCACAGGGATCGATGGACTTCTCCGGGGCAACCACCCTTATGACGACCTTCAAAACATTCTGCATGTATGCCGGCGCGGTGATCTGTCTCATCTGCCTTGTGTGGGCGGGCATCAAGATGATGGGCGGACGTTTCACCGAAGCCATTCCGCAACTCTTCGGCGCTCTCTTTGGCGCTGGCGTGTTGGGGTGGGGCGCGGGCTGGATCAGCTCTCTTACGGGGCAAAGCGTTTCATGAAAACCCCGAAACGAGGAGAGCCGCTACCGATCAACCAGGCCATGAACAGGGCGCGAACCAAACTAGGTCTCGACCTGCCTACTTGGCTCTGTATTTCGTTTGTCGTGATAGCGGTTTTCCTCGCGGGGTTCCGCCTGCTGGCGATCCTCACTTTCCCCACCCTGGCCGGCGGTGCCTGGCTCATCGTCCGCAAACAGCCAAAGATGTTCAATCTCTGGGGCCTCAGCCTCAAACAAAAGTCATATTATGACCCGCGTAAATTCTAAGAACCCGTGGTTCGCCAAGGCCGGAGCGGCCTCCAGCATCGTGCCTATCTCGCGTTTTGTCGGACCAAAGCTGTTCGCCCTCAAAGGCGGCGGTTATGGATGCCTTTTCTCTCTCACAGGCATAGACGACGAGAGCATTACAGACCAGGAACTCGAAGGACATGTACGCGCCGTCGAAGCCGCACTCAGCGGCCTGCCTGAAGGTTCCTGCCTTTACCAGTACAGGCGGGCGCGCTCCGGCTTTGATATTCCACGACAGAAGAAATATACCAACCCTGTCACAGCCGCATTTGTCGAGGACCGGCTGTCATTCCTTGAGAGGAATGCCGGCTTTCGTCGCATCGATCTCCATTGGTGCCTTACATTAGAACCTCCAAAGGCCAATCCCTTTATAAAAAAACCTCCACAACAGGCCGAAGATTCTTCAAGGTTGTTGCTGTTGCTCAGAAAGGCAGCCACGATTCTTCAGGCACATCTGGGAAATTCTTTGGGCCTGCGACTGCTAGGCAAACAGGAAGCATTTCAGTTTTTCTCCTACCTTTTCAACCTCGAAGAGTGGGCAGAAAAAGACCATTTGCGCTCTGACACTGGCGTGGACCGGCAGATCGTCAAAAGCTCCGTTGCATGGCACAGCGATTACCTTACAGTGGGCAAACGTTATGTTCAGATGTTCTCCCTGATGGCGACACCTGAGGCATCGCGGCCCTGCTTGTATTCCAATTTTTTATCGCTGGATTGCGATAACATCCTGTGCTCGACCTGGCGACCCAAGTCATCGCAAGCCGCGCGTTATGAGATCGAGCAGCAGGAGAAATTCATCAGCTTCTTCAAAGCGTCCGTCTTTCAAAGAGTGCTGAGTGGCCGGGACGTAGATTCGCTCGAAACGTCTGCAGGAGCTAAGGCAGCCATCACCAAAGTAGACGACCTTTCGGAAGTAATTCGCTCGCTCGACAAGAAGGGCCAGGGCGAATATTCGTTGCGACTTCTGATTGCAACCGGGAGTCTCGACAAGCTGCGTGAAATCGCTCCAGACGCGCATGGCGTTTTTGTCGAAGACCGCGCCCAGGTGATGGAAGAGACACTTGGAAACCTCTCTGCCTTTTATGCCATGTTTCCCGGGAACTCGCAGTTCAGTGTTTTCCCATTGTGGCTGGGGGAAGATCACCACGCGCGCTTGTCTTCTGTCTTTGCGCCGCATATCGGCCACACATATTCCGAAGACCTTGATGCCGAGTATCTAAACGTCTTTGAAACCAGGACAGGTACACCCTTTTTTCAAGATGCGTATATAAACGGGGTCCGCGTCATGCTCATCGTCGGGCCGACGGGGTCCGGTAAATCCGTACACGCTAACCAAATGCTCGCCTTAGAGCAGAAATATGACGGGTTCACCTACATCTTTGACATTGGTGGGAGCTACGAGAGCCAGGTAGAGCTGTACGGCGGGCGCGTTGACCGCGTGGGCAAGGACGGCCCGCGCGTGAGCCTATTCGCTCTGGATCCAACGGAGAGCAACATTAAGTTCCTGTATTCCTTCGTCAAGTTGCTTCTCACTAAAGGCGGCGCGGAGTTGGAGCCTGAGGACGACGACAACATCCATGCAGCCGTGCAGAACATATACCTACTCGAACCGGAGAACCGACGCCTGTCGAACCTCTTCCTGCCCAAGAAGCTCGACCGCTATCTCTCAAAGTGGGTTGGAAAAGGTATCTACAGCGCGGTCTTTGACAACGTTGAGGACACGCTTTCACTCTCGCGGTTTCAGTGCTTCGACTTTCAGAGTGTGAACAACAAACAGTACGCGGACCTGATCGAGCCGCTGATGGTGTGGCTGCTACGGCGCATTGACGATGTGCTTTATGATCCCGCCAATCTTGGTGTTCCCAAGCACATTCTCATCGAAGAAATCTTCTCTTCGATGGAGAACGAGCAGCTTCTCGAGGCTGCGTTGACGAAGATTAAGACTGTCCGCAAAAACCTGGGCGGCGTAACCCTCATTGGCCAGTCCGCGCGCGATTTAGGAAAGAACGCAGAAATCATCGTGAACTCCTGCACGTCGTTTCTTTTTCTCCCCGATGCAACATTCAACCGGAGCCATTACGCCGAGTTGTTCAAGTTAAACGAACAGCAGCTCACCCTCTTCGAGAGCCTAAGAGAAAGAGAAGGACTGTATGTGCGACGTGACGGCCTGACAAAAGTTGTCACCTTGAATCTCGACAACAAAAGCTACGCCAAGTTCTCGACTAAGCCCAAGGACCGGGTTCGCCGGGCGAAGTTGGTCGAAATGTACGGGCTCACTGAGGGCATTGAACGCTTTGCCCAGGGCGAGACTGCATGACTGTGCCCATCTCTTCAACAGAAAGGACACCGTATATGAAGAAGACCTTACTCGCGTTTACGATGGCCGCCACCACAGCCGCTGCGATAGCAGCCACACCCGACAATTCCCACCTCGAAGCCAACGCGCCGCGGACAGTCACGGTTGAAGAAAATGCGCCACCGCCTGTCATCCGCACCGGCCTATTGCAATCCACTCTCATTCTCCTCCCGCAAGAGGAAAAGGTAGCAACCGTCTTTGGCGGAGACACTGTGGACTGGGTGTTTGACGGAGGCCAGGTAGCCAGCCGCTTTATTAGTGTCAAGCCAAAGGTAGCCAACAGCTCAACGGACGTGCATATTGTCTCCGATCACGGCAACGAATACACCCTCCAACTCCGCGAGATTTCCTCTGATGCCGATCCGCATTTTGATACCAAGGTCTTCCTGCAGCCAGGGGATAAGGCTGGCAAAGAAAAACTCACGCAGTTGCCTGTCTTCATCCCCGCTTCAGAAGTTCAGGACAAAATTGCGCGGCTGCAATCGGAGATCGACAACGCTAAGGCGGCTGAGGAAGCAGAACGCAAGCGGGCCGCCACTGCCCAAGAGCAGTATCAAAGCCAATATCCAAACACGCTTCATTTTGACTTTGACTGGGATAAATCCAAGGGAAAGAACCTCGGTCTCACGGAAATCTGGCGCGACAACAAATTCACTTACCTGCGCGGCCAGTTCCAGGAAACCCCGGCCCTCTATGAAATTAAAGACGGCAAGGGCAGCCTGATCAATTTCGATTACAACAATGGCCTTTACACCATTCCCAAGCAACTGGACCACGGCTATCTGGCGCTCGGCAAGCAGAAAGTCGAATTCCACCGCAACGGAGAAAGGAACTAGACCATGCCGGAACCAGAAGACCCTATCACCGTTCCAGACCAGCCCAACGCAACGATCCCCTTGAAAAAGGGCCTTCCGATTGTCATAGCGCTTGGCGGGATCGTGTTGCTGTTCGGCATCGTCAGTCTCATCGGCCTCATTTCCGGCAAGAATAAAACTGCTCCGGCCAGCTCGCTGCCGATGCGCCCCGCAACGGTCAATCCGCAGCAAGTTGCTGGGTTCGTGACACAGCAGGACATCGAGGCAAGGAGGGATGCCGAAGAGCGTGCCCGTAAGCAGCTCGCCGCGCAATTTCAGGATGAGAGTTCTGTTCCCGGTCCAGAAGCTGCCACCGCCGCTCCGATGACCACGGCGCAAGCGCGGTCTATCTACGGAAGTAGCGCAAATGCCCCGATGCAAACATCAGGTGCATCCGAGGCTCAGGCCGAGGCCAAACAACGTGCCCTTGCCCGTGAAAAGCACCGTCAGGATGCTCTCAATAGTGGCACCGTCGCTATCGACTTCGCGCACCAGACCGCAATTGGCGCCCCGCAAACGCCCACAACAGAGGCCACGTCGACGGCAATTGCCTCTAACCCTGCTGTTGTGCCTCCGTGGGCCTATACTCCCCAGCAACAGGCTGGCGGCAGTCCAAATGCGTCAAGCACAAGCGCCCAGCAGCAGCAACAGCCAGGAGAGGTACAGCCCGGCTCTGCTACACGCCCTGAGTCCAAAGATCCTCTCGCTTCTTATCCCTTCGACGAGTACAACGGCCAACTCTACCGCGTCTTTGAGGGGACAGAGCTTGAAGGTGTAGTCACCAACCATATCGACGGCGGATTCAACGGTCCCATCCTCGTCATGTTAACCACGGACTACTACTCGCACGACCACCAGCAGCTCCTTTTACCTCAGGGGACGCGGCTTATCGGTACCGTGGGCGCGGTCAACAGCGGGCAACAGCGCAAACTCATGGTCACATTCCATCGTGCCGTATGCCCAGATGGGTTCTCCATTGATATCGATCACGCGCCTGGCCTCGATCAAATCGGGACAACGGGTCTCGCAACCAACGTGAACAACGGCTATCTTTCCATGTTTACTGCCGCCGCGGCCGTTGGCGGACTAGGTGGCCTCGCGCAGATCGGCAATAGTGCTTCGGTGCTTGACCCTTCGACACAAATCCGTAACGGAATCTCTTCCGAGACTGCAATGGAAGCCGAACAAATCCTGAATCACTTTCTCAATCGGTTGCCAACCATCACGCTCAAAGAAGGCTCCAGGGCGCGCGTGTACATGGGCAGAGACATCCTCATTCCGTCCTACGCAGAGCATCGCGTAAACCCAACACTCTAACCGGCAAGTCGAAAGGAGGCGCCATGGGCCAACTCATTCTAGGGCTGATTCTCTGCGCAGCGTATTCGAGCCCAGCGTGGGATAGTGTTCAAACTTTCCAATTCCTGTTCTCCACCGATTTCGCAATTCACTTTCAACTGCCGTTTTCAGAGCTACACGCAATGGAGAACGGGTATTAGCCATACTTCAGGAGGTTTTCAATGAAAATTAAACTCACCAGGCGCAACCTCGGGATCATCGCCGGAGGCCTCTTCTTAGCGGCCGCTACGCCCGGGTTCGCTCTCTTCGGCCTGGGCGATATCGTCTTTGACCCGACCAGCTACGGCGAGCTGATCACACAATACAAAACTCAATACTCAAGCTATTTACAAATCGTCAGCCAGACCCAGACCGCTCTCAATCAACTCAAGACAATTGAAGCGAATCTCAAGAGCTTTTCCTTCAAGCAGCTCTGGCAAACACAGCTAAATTCTCTCAAGCAGCTCACCGTAGGCAACCAGTTCGGCGAAACCAACGGAATGACAGGTGCTCTCAATACCAACAACCTCGCCACCGCCACCTCGGCGTGGACCAACGCGAACGTAGCCGTGAACAGTGATACGAGGCCATACCTTACAGGCCAGACGCCCGGATCGAGTGACCGGCTCGCCCAACTTTCCATGATCGAACTCTCCGATGCCACCGCGCCAGACTGCATCAATGCTGTCGGCGCGTATCGTACAGCGCGAATTACCAGCGCAACGGCTACCGCCAGTCTTGAGCAGGAACAACTCGATACGAGCGTAGCCACCAATAGCGAACTAGAGCAGTTGAATCTCCTTAACGCTGCAGAAGCGCAGAAGATGAACGAAATGCAGGCTCAGGGCGCTTTACATGCTTGCCTGGCAGAGCAAACCGCTATCCAAAACATGCAACAGCGCAACGCCAACGCTATTGACTTAAACACGGCAGCCTTTATGCAGCAACAGCAGGCAGCGAACCCGACTTACGCCAGCAATGAATCGAACACCTGGCAGAGCTATCTTCCATAACAAACCACGTGGAGATTTCCGAATGTTGAAAGCGATCAATACGAAGCTTCTTATCACGATCCTGGCAGCGCTCACCGTCATTGCGGGGCTGCTCGTCCGTCTGAATCAAGCGAACGAGCGCGCCGCTACGGCGGAGGCCAAGGTCGCGCAGGTTCTCCAAGAGGAACAACGCCAGGCAGAGGAACAGAAGAAGCAAGAGGCAGAGTTTCGCCGCCAGCTCGCGGAGGCCCACAAAAAGAGCCATGCTCTTGCCGGCAACGAGAGCAAAACCTGGCAAACCTATGTTCCGTGATCTGGATGGAGAAAGGTAAGAAAGCCCTATGCTTGTAAACTCCGGGATGCTGGCGTTGGCACTGCCCAGTGCATCTTCAGGTGTCGATTGGCTGTATCAGTTCACGAACAACCTTACCAACCTCACAACGCAGAACGGTGGCGCTCTTACGCAGTTTGGACTTATTGAGCTGAGCGCAATTTCGTTCTTTGTCCTCTTCAACATGGTTGTGAATTGGAGTACGACAAGTCTCTCTTTCAGCTTTCACCGCCAGCCATTACGGATTGGCGACCTGATACATTTCTTGCTCCAGCTCACTCTGTGCTGCTTGCTCATAACTTACTGGGTCAATCCACTTCCAGGCGCGAGTTTCGGCATCAATCACTTCTTCTCCTACATCGCGCAGTCGATTGCTGCAGCATTAGACCAAAACTCTCTGAACACGCTTCTTGATCTGATTAAAACCGCCGCCAATGGGACGACTACTCCTTCCCTGCTCGTGCCGCTGCAATTGTTCTGCTATATCCTCGTGCAACTCATTCTCGGCATCGCCAGCGCGATCATTTTTCTCATCAACGCCAGCTCTTTCATCTTTTACGGGGTGACGGCTCTCTTCGGCCCGATCTTTATTCCACTCCTGATGACGCAAACCTTTCGCTCGAAATTCTTCGCGTTTTTAGACGTGCTCGTCAGCTTTGCCATGATGCGAGCGGTCGCCGCGGCCTTCATCTTCGTATGGGGCGGCTTCCTGAACGGATTCATCACGCAGACCTTCCACGGCGATTATTCGCTCCCGATGTGGCTTGCCAATCTCATCCCCGTGCTCACAGTGTTCGGAGCATTCGTCCTCAACATGCTTTACATACCCCGTCTCACGCAAGCGATCTTTGGCGGAGCTGCAGGAATGGCTGAAGGCTTCGGCAAAGCTGTTACCGCCATCGTGGCGGGCGTATAGGAGGCCATATGCCCATTTTGTTTCTTGTTCGTCTGCGCCCCGCTCAACGGCGGTTCTTACGGCGCGTGCTGAAGGTGATATTGCTGCTCGTGCTCGCAGCAGGCTTGTTTTACATGTTCTTCATGCTCCACGTTGTCAGCAAGAAACTCAACCACACCCATAATGTCGCCTGTTTCTACGCTCAACTTAACTCAGGGAAGGAATTCCTATGACCGCCAAAACGGAAGCTATGGAACCAACTTGGAGCCCTGCCGAGGCTGCCCTGGTTGACCATGTTGCCAACGAGGTTTACGCCGCGCATTACACAGAGCGAAGACTGAGCCGCTTCATCATTGGAACGGAAGCGTTTCTCCTGCTCTGCGCCTTTGGCGTCATCGTCTCACTGGCCCATCGCCCGCAAATCAACCGCTACATCCGCATCGACGAAATGGGACGCGCCCAGGCGATTGCGTACACTGATCTCAAGTACAGTCCGCGAGAGGGCGAAGTGCGCACTTATCTCACTGACTGGGCAAACTACCGCTACACCATCAACCGCGAAACCGTATCGACGAAATATCCGCTCAATTACTATTTTCTCTCCCAGCCGCTTGCGTCGCAGTTTATGGGAGACGACAACAGCAATCATTTCGCCTCCCAGGTACTGGCCGGCCAGGTCGAACAAAGCGATGTTGAAGTCCGCAACGTCACCATCACGTCCATGTCCACCGAGACCGTACAGGGCGCGACGATGGCGCGCGGCACGGCACTGGTAAATATCGACAAACTCTATGCCCCCCGCTATTCACGAGAACCGCGGAAAGAGCACTGGCTGATCAGCGTCACATATTACCTCAACCCCAAACAAGTCAGCGAAGAATCACGTATCTTTCCTCAATTTGAAACCCTTAACCCACTTGGCATGACCATCACCGAGCTACATGAAAACCGCCTTGCAGTCGAGGTGATTCAGCCAGGAACCAACCCCAATGCCACGTCCCTTTCAGCACCTGCAACGGCGCCGGAAGCACCAAGTCAGGCACGACAGAACACAGGAGTGATCCGGTGAGCTACGAACTGATCATGCCGTTCTTTCCTCAGCAATTACGCGATCTGCTACTCGATCCGTCGATCTCCGACTTGATGATTAACGGAACGACGGGAGTGTATGCGGACCGCGATGGGATTGTGGAGCGCCTCGATCTTGACGAGCCATATACCAACGACCGCTTACAAGCTGCGATCGAGCGCATCGCACGCATTCTCGGGCAAGATCTGACAACCCAACATCCGATTCTCAACACGCGTTTGCCCGATGGGTCACGCGTCGCAGTCGTGGGCGCGCCGTCGTCCATTAACGGTCCCACGCTCACCATCCGCAAATTCAACCGTTGGTTCACCAGCGACGAACTGATTGCATCGGGGAGCATGCCGGAAATGGTGCGAGACAACGTTGTCGAAATGATTATGAACAAAAAGAATGGCATCATTTGCGGCGGCACCGCTTCCGGCAAAACCACCCTCATGAAAGCGTTTCTCGATCACGTTCCGCTATCAGATCGACTCATCATCATCGAGCAACCAGCCGAGTTGAAGGTTAACCATCCCAATGTTGTGCGCTGGGAGGTTGTAGAGGAAATTGCTGGACAAGCGGCTGTCACCTCGAGTGCGTTGCTTGCAGCAGCCCTCCGTCACCGTCCCGACCGCATCATCATGGGCGAGATTCGTAACGAATGCGGCTACGACTTACTCCAGGCAATGAACACCGGGCACGGCGGCACCTTATCGACATTGCACGCCAGCTCAGCCTTGGATGCGCTTAGTCGTCTGTCCAATCTCGCGCTCAGTGCGCGCTCGAATTTGAACCACTCTTTCATGCGGGCAGAGACGGCGGCGGCAATTGATTTTGTCATGTACTGCGAACGCGGACAAACAGGCAAGAGACGTGTACGCGAGTTGATTGCAGTAGAAGGCTACGAGCACGAATCACAGACTTTCGAGACGCAAGAGCTCTACATAGCTCCCCACGACTACGCCGCATAACCAAATAGGAGACCACACACACATGCCATTGCTGGACATTCGCGCAACCAAGAAAGTAGTAGCCATCTGCACTCTTGAAGAGTCAACCGCAATTTTGGTGGACAAGTATGCCGCTTTCATCCATGTGCAAGCGGATGACGTCATCAGCAAGGCGCTGGACTATGTGTTCAGCAAAGACAGAGAGTTTCAGCAATACCTTGAAAGCAGCGGCGACAACAATGTTCCGTCATCACTCCGAATCAAGAAGCCTGTTCCTGCTAAAACCAACGGAAGACGAGCGCGCAAGCCATCTTCAGAAGCGGTGCCAACAAGATGATTCTCTGCTATCAGCGGTCATTGTGCACGTGCTCAATCCGATGCAAGTATCGCCCGCTTTCGGGTATCGCGCACGCATTCGGTGATGTGGTTTCTCGCCTTATCACAAGGTGTTCGTCACATCCGTTATCTGTGGCTTGGCAGAAACTGTGCTTCGCACAGGGATGGGTTGACACTCCATCCCTGAAAGGGTGCTGCAAAGTGCGTGTCGGTAGACGACTGTCAACCAAAACGCAATCAGAGACATAGAGGCAAATCGTAGACAACTGGATACCGTCGGTATCCGATTGTCTACTTGCTACGACGAGGCCAAATGGACATTCTAAATCGAAGTCAATTGCCAGCTTTAGAAAATAGGATTCGACGTTCTCAAGGTCGTGAGGCCCGGCAGGCTGTCATAAGCGCCAAGCTAACGCATGCAGAACAGAAAACCATTCTTGAGGCCGCGAAATCTACTGGCAAAGCGCCAGGCGAGTGGGCACGCGACGTCCTTCTTCACGCGGCGCGCAACAACGGAACCGACCCGTTGTTTACCGAGATCGTAGGGTTGCGGATGTTGTTCGTCCATCTCTTTGAGCCACTCCTCACTGGCGTTCAGCTGACGCCGGACAATGTGAACACAATTATGAAAACGGTGCGCGAAGATAAGCACAACATCGCGCTTGAAGTGATGCAGCAATATACCGCGAAGAACGTTCAGGAGCAATGACAGTGGCAGCACAATGGGGGAGAAAAGAGACTGTAATTTGGCCGCCACACATGCCCATTTTCAGTTACGGGGCGATCGTTCTGACGGTGTTTTGTGTGATTGCTTTTGCGCTCGCGCAACTACGATTCTTTGAAACTCCGTTCCGGAAATCGTACTTGACGAGCTACATTCGCGCACGGATTGGAGCGCAGTTTCATCAATTCGGCAGCTATCGTTTGCTCTATCTCATCGGTGGTCGCAGGAACCCGCGCCTTGCTCTCCCAGTAGATTTTGTCCGCGGCCAAACACGGAAGCCAGACGGACGCATTGTCCCCGTGGCGCTCTCATCACTCGCACTGTCGCAGGGTTATACCGACTTCATGCTCGAATCAGAGCGCAACTACAACGATGCCAGGCTTTATCGCTGGTTTCGCGACGCTGTGTACGCACGTCAGAGTCCCGTCCAGATCTTCACGCTGACGTTTGTCGGCGGTTTTTTTGTGTTGATCCTCAGCCTCGTCTACGCGGTTCCCAAGGACATAAGGCGCTTCAAGCAACTCAAGTATGGAAGGCTGCTACGGGGTCCGGTCATGCGCACGCCAAAAGAGTTCAACGCCACCTGCAGAGGGAAAGGAATGGGTTTCAAGACCGATGAGCTGAAAGCCTTGATGCGAGTCCCCGACCGCAAAGAAGCGCAGCATTTTCTGTTCATGGGAGACACTGGGGCGGGAAAAACCCAGCTCATCATGCAGCTGATGCGCCAGATACAAGAGAGAGACGACGCAGCCATTGTCTACGACCCTGCAGGGGAATTTCTGCAACGGTTTTATCACGAGAAGCGTGGCGACATCGTTCTCAATCCGCTGGATGATCGAGGGCCCTACTGGGGGCCGGCCGAAGAGATGGAAACTCCAGCCGAAGCCAACGCGATTGCCACATCTTTATATCAGCCCAACACCGACAGGCCTGACGAGTTCTTTCACAAAACTCCAGCGAAGATTTTTGCCCATCTCCTCCAGTCGAAGCCGACGCCGCATGAACTGGCCGCATGGATGGCAGATGCGCGTGAACTTGAAAAACGCGTGGCGGGAACCGTCATGGAGCACTTCATCAATCAAAGCGGTGGAGCGCAGCGCGTAGGAGTGCTGTCCTCCCTCGGATTGGTTGCAGATTGTTTGCAACTGCTCCCCACGCGCGATCAAGCTAGGGGTCGAACGTGGACCACCCGTGAATGGGCGAAGGAGCGCAAAGGCTGGGTGTTCATTACCTCCCAACCAATCGAACGGGAGACACTGCGACCGCTGCATTCTCTCTGGATTGACCTGCTCGTTTTGCGCTTACTCAGTAAGCCGCAGCCAGGCCAGAAAAGGGTGTGGTTTGTGATCGACGAGCTGGCAAGCCTCCAGCGTCTTCCACAGCTCCACACAGCCATCACCGAGAACCGGAAAAGCAACAACCCACTGGTTCTGGGCTTTCAGGGCAAAGCGCAGTTGGAAGTCACCTACGGCCATCTCGCCGAAGTGATGTTGTCTTCGCCGGCAAGCAAGATTTTCATGAAAACCGGGGAACCGAAAGCCGCGGAATGGATTGAGAATTCCATCGGAAAGGTCGAGATCGAACGCCTCCGAGAAACCAAATTCGACGGCACGCGCCGAGGCCACAACTTCACTGTAGACCGTCAAATTGAACCTCTGGTTATGGCCTCGGAAATCAGTGGCCTTGATGACAGGCACGCTTACTTGAAACTGGGTAACAACGTTGCCCGTTTCGCGTTCGACTACCTCGAAATGCCCGTCCAGACAAAAGACTTTATTCCCCGCAGAGATAGCGTTCCTGCAGGGGTAAGTCCGGAGCCAACCCCAGTACCTTCATTGCCTAAAGACGGCGAAAAACCTCCGGCGAGATCCTCGAATAGAAACCGGCCAGCACAATCTCAAGGCTCGACAACGCAGCAGACAACACTCGCCCTGGTCTCCGTCCCTGAGGAAGATCCGCGCAGCAAAGTTAGAACTGTCGAGTCAGGAAATGGAAAAAAGGAATGGTAACGGGAGACTAGAAGATGCTGACCGTTTCTAAGGCACTCAGCGCAGGTCAAGCGCAGAGCTATCACCAACTCGAATACACGTCCGAGACTCAGAGCTACTACAAGCAAGGCGGCGCTGTCGAAGGCGAATGGCAGGGCAAATTAGCGGAAAAGTTTGGCCTTACTGGCGTCGTCAGCGCCGCTGACTTTGCACGCTTGACCGAAGGCCAGCATCCAGAAACTGGAGAGCAGCTGGTCAAACACCGCGTCTCTCACGAATACACGAATGGAGATGGCACAACAACCAAATCCGTGGAACATCGGGCAGGCTGGGACGCAACCTTTTCCACCCCAAAATCTGTTTCGTTGACGGCGCTAGTAGGAGGCGACGAGCGTGTGCGTGAAGCACACCGCGTAGCCGTTACGACCGCCTTGAATGAACTGGAGCGATACACCCAGGCGCGCATCGGCGGCAATGCTGTCCCCGAAAAAACGGGTCATTTTATCGTGGCCAAATTTGAACATGACACTGCGCGGCCTGTAGACGGTTACGCTGCTCCGCAGCTCCATACGCACGCCGTCATCTTCAATATGACCCAGCGCACCGATGGCTCTATGCGCGCCCTCCAGGAGAAAAGCTTCTTCGACTCCCAGAACTTGGCCACAGCTGTCTACCAATCGAGTCTCATGCACCAACTTCGAAATCTTGGCTATGAAATTGAGCCCGGAAAAAGTGGGGCGCCCGAAATTCGGGGGTATTCCCAAGCCTACCTTGAGGCGTCCAGCCCACGCTCGCAGCAAATCCGCGAGTACATGGAGCGTACGGGCCACGCAGGGGCAGGAGCCGCGCAAATTGCCGCACATGCTACGCGCGACGCCAAGGAGATCCTTTCTCCCAAGGAAGTCCTAGAAGCACACCGGCAGCTCGCCGCAGCGTTCGGAAATGAGGCGGATCGAGTCATAGCCGAGGCACGACAGCGTGCTATCGGCCAGGAGCGCTCGCCTGACGGACAAGCCCAGGCGCGGCAAGCCATGAACTACGCGCGCGCAAAGATTTTCGAGCGCGAAGCGGTGGCCGATGAGCGCGTAATTCTGCGTGATGCTTTACGGCGCGGTATGGGGGAAACAACCTACGCCCAGGTGCGCGCAGAATTCGATTCGCGCCAACGGAATGGTGAGCTGCGCGAAGTATCCAGCCTGAAATACGGAAGCGGCCGCCGTTTCACGACGCCGGAAACCATCGCGATTGAAAAGAAAAACATCGCCACGATGGTCGAAGGGAAAAACGCGGTAGAGCCGATGATGACTGGGCGGCAAGCCAAAGGGCTCTCAGAAACGCGAGCTTACCTTAATTCGGCGCAGCAGAACGTAATTCAAGAGGTTCTAACTACGAGAGACCGTGTACACGGAATTCAAGGACTCGCCGGCACAGGCAAAACTACAACTCTTGAAGCGATTCGCGAAGGCGCTGAACACAGCAGCTATGCCGTGGAAGGATTCGCGCCCACATCGCGCGCAGCCGCACAGCTCCGTGAAGCCGGAATATCGGCAACAACGTTGCAAAGTTTCGTTCACCGCGGCGGCACCGAACAAACGGCGGGCGATCCCTCCATGCGGCATCTTTACATGCTCGACGAATCCAGTCTGGCGAGCGCGCGGCAGATGCGGGATTTTCTGTTGAAGGTAGGCCCGCAAGACCGAATCCTCGTCATCGGTGATACTCGTCAGCATCAAGGCGTCGAAGCCGGACGTCCTTTCGAGCAGCTGCAGGACGCCGGCATGCGCACATCGCAACTGGATCAGATCGTCCGCCAAAAAGACCCGGAGTTGCTGAAAGCAGTTCAACATCTGGCTCGTAATGAAGTCGAAGGGGGGATCAAATTGTTGGGAGAACAAGGGCGCATCACCGAGTTGCCCAATGCAAAGGAACGCACTGAAGCTATCGCCAAAGACTATGCTGCCCACCCTGAAAGCGCGCTTGTAATCTCACCCGACAACGCAAGCCGTCAGGCGATCAACGACGCGATCCGCGCCGAGCTGCGCGCGACAGGACAACTCGCCCAGGATGGGCATGAGTTCCAGACGCTTTCCCACCGGTCCGATATGACCGGAGCGGACCGGCAGTGGGCTGTGAAATACGAAGCGGGCAACGTCCTTCAATACACGACCGGAAGCAAAGCGTACGGGGTCGCACGCGGCGCTTCGGCTACCGTTCTCTCCGTCCGTCCTGAAAACAACACACTCACTGTCCAGCTTGCGGGCGGGCAAAACGTCAGCTACGACCCGCGCCGTCTCCAGGGTGTGAATGTCTATAGCGAAACCTTGCGCGAGTTTGCCACGGGCGACCGCGTCCAGTTCACCGCGCCCAACAAGGAGCTTGGCGTTGCCAACCGTGAGCTGGGCACGATCACGAACCTGGCGCCCGAAAGTATCACGCTGAAGATGGACGGCAAAGATGGCCGCTCGATCACCTTCGATCCCAGCCAAGTACGCCAAATCGACCATGGATATACCGTCACCTCGCACAGCTCCCAAGGTCTGACGGCAAACCGTGTCATCGCCAATATCGATACGGAGATGACGCGCAACCTCATCAACTCACGGCTCGCTTACGTCTCGATTTCACGCGCTACGGAAGACGCGCGCATTTACACAAACGATGCGGAGACGCTTGCCGAAAAACTCTCAACGGACATAAGCAAATCGGTTGCCATTGACTTCAAGCAGCTCCAACACAAGGAGCCATACCAGCAAGATCGCAACGCAACCCTGCGAGCCGCTTTAGAACCTTCGGAGGCGGCGCAATTCGAGTGGAACGCCGAGACAGGCACGATCCAGACCTACGAACACACAGAAACGGGCCGCAACATCCACATCGACGCAAAAACGGGGCAGTTCTACGACCAGGCACGAACCCCGATTACAAAGGAATCCGCGATGCAGTATGCCACGACTGTAAGACAGGAAATTGAGCAATCCATAGAACTTGGACTTTAACGGACTTCGATGATGAACATGGCTGCGCTTATTACGAATCTGGAAAATCCCCATTTTTCTGAAAGAAAAAGGGAATGTGCGGAGGCTGCCGCGCAGCAGTCCGCTGTCCAGGCTGACCGAAGGCCACCGCGTGGGCGGCGCGTAGCGGCCTTGATAGCCTTAGGACTGCGGAGTGGCACTGGCCAGGGCGAAGCCCTATCCGATTCGTTGTTCGGTCTTCGCAATCAAGCGACCGTTTTCCGGGTCACGCCCGCCTCGGCCGAAAAGCATATTCGTCGTGAAGCCCTGCCCAGGACGGACCGCCCTGATAATGGAGGCTGGTTTCGCTTCCCTGCTGCGAACAGGAACAATATGCGCCTTGCCAGACCGTCAAGGTCGGACGTGATGGGAGCGAAGGCTTTGCCTCAATCCGTTGTCATCTACGCATCTTGCGCGAATCGAGAATGCGCCGCGTTGTGGCAGATAGCTCTTCCAGGTTTTCTTTCCCATTGGCCATCGGGGAGGTGCAAAAACATTCACGCCCGGCGGCGCACGTCGAGATTTCCCGGCCTCCTCCCCCCTCGCAGGCTCCGGGTCCCATCTCCAATAAATCTCTCTCGCGGCACGACGAAAACAGCTCGTCTCTTAGGAGTTCATGCACCCCCCGTCCCTCCGGGCAGTATGTCCCAACGGGACAAAAACCAACTTAGGAGAGCACACATCATGCCTTACATCAACGCAACGCAAATCTCAGGCAATCTCGGCAAGGATGCAGAAACGATGACAACCAAAAGCGGCAAAACCGTAACCCGCTTCTCCATCGCGAACACAAGGAAGTGGGAGATAGACGGCAAGAAGCACGAGTCTACGGACTGGTTCCGGGTGGCTGCATGGAACAGCCTCTCAAAGTTCGCCGGCCAGCTCAAGAAGGGCGATCCGGTCCTGGTCCAGGGCGAGCTGCGCACCGGCGAATATAAGGACGAGGCGGGCGTGACCCGTAAAACGGTCGAAATCAAGGCTCAGACCATTCTTCGGATCGACTACAGCAAGGCAGCTGTAGCCGATCCGGGCGACGCCGCAGCCCCGGATGATGAGAACCCGCCTTTCTAGGCGGGTTCTCCAAATGGGCGGCCCTCCAGAGCCGCCCTGAACAACGGCAGTATGGGGTCACCACACCAATGTCAAAAATCATACGTCAAGGCTTCGTTGCGAAAACCGATCGCGATCACAAAGCCAATCGCTACATCTTTGTGCAACGCAGAATACGGGCATTTCAGCCAGGTAGAGTTTCGTTGCAGAAACGATCGTTTGCGTAACAGCCAGATGTTAGCTTCGGAGTTGATCTTCATAAATCAATCAGAGCGCGAATGGAGGGGATAGAACGGTGCCAGCGTGATCCACTGAATGTAGAAGCGGGTCCTCAGCGCATCACGGGATGTTGCCGCCAGACAGCGAGCTGGTGACAAGCAGGAGACGATCGGTTGATGGTGCGAGTGGCGACTCCAGGGCCCGCGATCCCGTCATTGGCTTGGGCGGCAATCTGACGCACCGCTTGATCGAGAACGGATACGAAATCGCCGTTTAGCCGATCGGAGAAGCAAGCCTTGCGCTTTGCCTGGATGAAACCGTAGCGTTCGCTGACCGTACCGACCAGAAGATCGTCAACCGACTCCTGGGTTTCGCCACGGAGCAGGCAGAAGCGGGAGAAAGGGACGGCTTTGCCCGTTGGCGAGCATCTCCACCGCGCGAGCGATACTCCGAGCCGAGGTGCAACTCGGCTTCCCCGGAGGCCGACTTGTCTGCGTTGCGGGCGTTGAGTGTTCATGGTCCATTAGGTTGCGAAACGGCCTATCTCTTCTCAGAGATATCGCATACGAGTCACCTAGAGTTGTGAGCAGACCCATCAAGACTACGACACCAATTCTTCGAGTCTTACTCGAAAACCGATGTTACAGTGGTACAGCCGTCGTCGACATGTCTGAATTGCAGGGCTCCTGAGTTACTCAACAGTTCCGAGGTGTACTCTCTTGCGAAACCAATCCCGCGCCTACACATACACAAGGCCCTTCCCGCGTCCCAGAGCCCTGCAGGTTTTCGTCCGGGCGACCTCCACCCTAGCGATACTTGCGCTCCTCGCAATTAGTTCAGCCAGTGCGGGAGCACAACAAAATGTGCCGTCGTCCTTCCAATCGGACTTTACGGCATGCACTCAGCCTGTTACGCCCCAGGAGCAACGGACACTCGAAAGCAAGAAGGCCTCGGCCCAAAAGAGCATCGCCTTATTACAGCGACAGATCGAGCGGAGTGGGGATGCAGACACGCCCCTGCGCCAGAACCGTGAGTCGCAAATTCGCCAGCTCCAAATCGACTTGGTGCAAACAATGGAGCGGCTTGAATGTCAGCGACTCAGCCAAGCCCAAGATGCGGTTCTCCGCGCTCCGGGAGCGCCACCTCCCAACTTCATCGAAGTGCGGATACACTACGCGACTGACCGTACTGTGTCGCCGGGGAGCGCTGACCCGGAGAAGCACTTTACCGGCACGCTCGATGCCAACTTCACCGACTTTTCCTACGGAGTGGCGCGGATTACGATTCCGACGCAGCGCAAGCCGGGCGAATTGAATCTTCCCAGTTTTTGGACCTTTGTAAACAAGCCTGACCCGAACCGCTACTTTGTGCTGCGTGATTTGACTGCTTTAAGTCGCGACGCGTTCATGAAGCAACTCACAGGTGGTGATGACAGGCCTTCACTGCTTCTATTCGTACACGGATTTAACGTCTCGTTTTCAGACGCAGCCTTCAGAACGGCTCAGCTGGCGCATGATCTGCAATTCCCGGGAAAGGTGATGTTCTACAGTTGGCCGTCGGCCGGAAGTGTGACCCGCTATTGGGAGGACGAGGATAGCAGCAGGATATCGACGCCTAGATTTCAGAAACTACTTGCCAGTCTGCTGAAGGAGAACTTCAGCCACATTTACGTTGTGGCCCACAGTATGGGCAGCAGAATCGTGATTTCGTCCATCAGTAACCTGGCGTCTCAAGGAGTCGATGTCTCCAAGGTGTCAGAGCTCATTCTTGCCGCGCCTGACTTCAATGACATCGAGTTCAAAGATATTGCTGCCGCCTTCGAAGGGCTGAAAACCAAAGGAACACACGTGACGATTTATGCGTCGTCAAACGACTTTGCCCTCCGAGTGTCGCGGGTCATCCACTCTTACCGGAGACTGGGACAGAGTGACCCCACACCTGATGTGTTTCCTGGGCTGGATTCAATCGACGCGTCAATGATCGCACCGATGCGACGCGCGTTTGGGCACTCCTACGTGTGTGACAACGCTCAGGTCATTGGAGACATGGAAGACATTGTTCTTCACGGGTTACCCCCTCCCGACCGAGGATTGCTCGCTATCCCCCAAAGCAATGGCGGATGGAGCTTCCCTGAGTGAGGCAATATGAAACGTCTGCTGTTATCCATACTCATGGCGTTGTCAGTGGAAGTTGCTGTTCCTGCACGAACCTCGGCTCAGGAATTGAATGCGCTGGAACAGGCTCTACGTTGTAGACAGGCCGGCGACCAAGCCATTGCACTTATCGAGAACTCTACAGACGGAGCGGGGTATCAAAAAGCACTAGCCGATCTGAGCACGACAGTGGATGGGTTCGTCGCAAAGACTGGAGAGTTGGAAGAATCATCACTCCATTGTCTCAACTATGAGGGCGCGACCCTGATGACTCTTGGAGAGTATGGGCGCGCAGCCGAGGTATATCGACGTGCCGTTGCTTCCGCTCGCAAGAACTTTGGGCCAGACGACGATAGCACGCTTACATTGCAAGGAAACCTAGCAGTAGCCCTCATGCATGTTGGATCACTGCAAGAGGCGGCAGATCTGGAAGAAGACACACTCGCTCGCCGAGAAAACCTTGCCGGTACTCCGAAAGCGCATAAGCTTGCGTTTACGCTCATCAACTTAGCGATGATTGAGAGTGCACGCGGAGAGGTTACTAAAGCCAGAGAGCTAGCCGATCGTGGATGGCAGATATCGCAAACCGCAGTTCCAGCTGACGACCCGCGATGGGCAACAATTCTTGATAGCTACGCAATGGTCCTCGATCAATCAGGATCGCGGTCCCGTGCGCAGGAGTTCTACGAGAAGGCTTTGGCGAAGCGCCTAGAGGCTCGTGACAAGCAGGGTGCGGTTGAATCACTTGCTTCGTTGGCGGCTTCCTACTACGACATGGGCCGTGTGGAGGAATCCGATGCCCGTTATCGAGAGGCCTACGGTCTCGCAAGGGAGGCTTTTCCACCATTGCATCCGACCCGTGGCCAGATCTCTCGCAATTGGTGCAGGGTCCTGTCCTCAATCAGCAAGCTTGAAGAGAGCCTCAAACAATGCGATGAGGCGTTGCAGATTGAATCGGCTCACGGCGAGGAAGACAAACTTCAAGTGCTTCTTACAGAGGTTAATCGCGGTGTCACTCTCGGAGAAATGGAGAGCTATCCCGAGGCCATTGAATCGCTCAACAGAGCATTGACCGGCCTGCGAACCAACTTTCCAAACTATAGCCTGGAGATTCTGGAGGCCGTTCGATCGTTGGGGGTTGTTCTCGTTGACGCAGGCCAAATACCCGAGGGTGCCGCATTGCTCTCTGAGGCTCTGGGGAAAGAGACAGCTGCTCTTGGAGAGATGCACCCAGATGTTCTCCAGACACAAGGAAACTATGGCGTCGTTCTCGCGATGGAGGGAAAGTTCAGCGAGTCGGAGGCAGTTCTCACGGACTATGCAAAGAAGTCTGACCTGATCCGTCCGCTCTACGGCCGCGAAGAGAGAACGATGCGAGGTGTGTTCAGTCGCTATGCTTCGACGCGGATGTTTCTAGCGAAGGTGCTCATTAATCAAGGACGCTGCCGCGAAGCCTTCGATTGGATCGAAGAGACCAAGGCCAGGTCGCTCCGAGACCAAATTCAGGAGCATGCGGCCTTCGGTGAAGCAAGCGAACAAGACAGAGAGTTATTCGTCTCTTTGAATGAAAGCAGGAATCGCCTGTACATTGAACGAGCTCAGGCGGCAGGTGATGGAGGGAAGGAGTCCGCTATCGATAGCCGCCTGCAATCCGTCGATGGGAAGATTCAAGCGCTCTTGAACAAGGCTCATGACCGGGAATCAACAGTGACCAGCTCCGCCACGGCTAGCTCCGCCGTCCAGCAGCGAATCAAAGGAGCGGATGCTATCGCTGTCGCTTTTGGATTGGTGGAACAAGAGGTCCTCATCGTAAGCTATGGCGCGAAATCCGATTTTCAATGCACTTCATTGGGCGATTGGCAGGGGTTATATGAAACGCTTTGGGCGACACACGCACTCGAATCGAATCTGACGGGTATGGCGGGGCTATTGGCCGGCGGCTATGGTGTCCCCCCGAGCAGAATCGTACGTTCGGGGAGCAGAACCTTTCGTTTAATAACCCGCGCCGATTCCATTCCTAAAGGCTTCACGATTGAGCCGTCTGCCACCAAGATGTTGTCGGATGTTGGAAAGGAGTTGTTGGGGTGGCCGCTATCGAAGGCCGGATCGGCGCACCGTATTGTTTTCTCTCCAGATGGGCTTTTGGGAATCGTTGCGCTTGATGCGCTTCCGGTGAATGGCGATCCATTAATCGCTCGCGTCTCAGTTTCGCAAGTGGATTCTTTTGCTCCTTTGGCGCGCAACGCGCAAGGATCTCAGAACCCCAAGAAACCATATGCGATATCGATGGTGGCTTTGGGAAATCCGGTCTACGAGACTGGAGAACCAGCTCAAACTGCTGCCATGGCGATACAGAAGGCTCGCCTTGTTCTTCGAGGAGACAACGATCAGTCCTCAACTTGGCCTGCTCTACCTGCGTCCGGTGTAGAACTGCGAGGGTTGACGACCCTGTATCAGCTTGAACCCGGGAAGACCGTGTTTGCCCGGGAAAAGGCAACTGTAAAAAATCTCGAGGCTCTCAATGCTAACGGTACGTTGATGGAAACTCGTTTCCTGGTCTTCTCCGCTCATGCCTTCGCGGACGTTTCTGACCCGGAACTGAGTAGCATCGTTCTCTCGCGCCCACCAAACAGTGGTCCAAGGGATTCCTACTTTACCGCAACGCAACTCAGTTCTCTTAGACTTAACTCGGACCTGGTGTTCTTCTCAGCTTGTGAAACAGGTTTCGGACAGGTGGTCACGGGGGAGGGCGTCGTCAGTCTTTCTTCCGCAGCGATGGCAGCGGGAGCACATGCTACCGTCAATACGCTCTGGAGCATTCCTGACGCCACTTCGGCGGATTTCACAAAACAGTTCTTTGGCGCGCTTCGCAGGGGCCGTTCTTCGGAAGAGGCGCTCACCGAAACGAAGCGTGCCTTCTTGCACGACCCAGCGCACGCTTCGATCGCTTATTGGGCGCCGTATGTACTCATTCAAAGGTGAGATGGATTCGGGAGCTATGGCAAGATAGCTGCGAAGTCCTTCATTTCCCAAAAGTTCATAGCCAAATCGGTGCCACAACGTTTCGTCGATGATCGCTTGCCCATCACAATTGCTGTCGATAGCAAAGCAAGCATCAGAACGCACATGCTGTACCAGCTGCAAAGCGTTGGCAGCACGCAAGGAGGACGGAGGCGGGAACTGGGATGGTCGCGCAAGAAGGCACACCTCGTGAAGGTAAGTACGATAAGGGTCCGAAAACCACTCAGTATAAGTCGGCCCGGTAGAAGTGAGTCCTTAACTATGGGTGACGCCTCAGTTTTAGCCCTTGTTGGCCGACCGCGAAAGTAAAATTGTTACCCCAATTTCTAGAAATGATTTCTCGGCCCTGTCACAAGATAAGGATTGTTTGCAGTCTCGAGAAATGAGCTTTCCGGCAGAAAAGGTGCCCGCATGAAGGCTGAGCCGTGACAAGCTGATTATGAAATGCCTAAATCTAGCATGTTGTTGTGAATCATGGCAGATGGGAGGTGAGCGCTATGTGAACCACATCTTGTCTGGTGCTGTGCAAGAGAGCACAGTCGTGAGATGCGACAGGAGATCACGGAAGCGAAGACGAAGTGGCTTGAGTTGGTTTCGGAGCAGAGTCAGAGCGGCCTGAGCGTGGCGGCGTTTTGCAATCAGCGCGGGCTGCGGTCCTGGCAGTTCTACGAGTGGAAGAAGCGGCTGCGGGAGTCCGAGACGGCGAAGTTTGTAGAAGTGCAGGTTGCGGCACCTGCAGAGCCAGTGCGACCCGCAGGGATACGGGGCAACGCGATTGTGATCCGTCTAAAAGAGGGCCGCAGTCTTGTGGTTGAGCCTGGATTCGAGGTGAGTCACTTACGCGCCTTGCTGGCCGTATTGGAGTCCGAAGCATGATCGGTCTGCCAAGCTTGCGCGCGTTGGATTGCGCGCAGGGTGCGCGGATCTGGCTGGCAGCCGAGGCAACCGACATGCGTTGCGGCTTTGATCGATTAGCAGAGCGAGTGAGAGTAGTAATCGGGCAGGATCCTCTCAGCAACAGCCTGTTCATTTTTCGCTCGCGCCGCGGTGATCGGTTGAAGATTCTGCTGTGGGACCGGGATGGATTTGTTCTGTGGTACAAGCGGCTTGAGGCGGGCGTGTTCAAGCTACCGCGTGTGACAGCGGGCGCGCGTTCGGTCGAGTTGCGAGCTAGTGAACTGGCGATGATCTTGGATGGGATCGACGTGTCGAAGCTGAAGCGCGTGCCGCGTTACGAACGCAGGGCAGGAACCACTCAAGATAACAAGGAAAAGATAGTTGTGTAAGTAACTCCTGCTTCGTTCCCGCGTCTAGTTATACGTGCCTCCCGCTGTAGCCGACTTAGTCGACTTACCCGATGATAGTGAAACGCTCCGAGCGGTGGTGCGCTCGCTGCTTGAGGAGCGCGACGATCAGAAGCGCCGTTTCGAAGAACAACGGCGGCGGGTTGAAGAACAACAGCAACGGGCCGACGATCTGCATGTTGAAAATCTGCGCCTGCAACTGGAACTGGAGCGGTTCAAGAAGTGGTACTACGGGCCGCGCGCGGATAGACTTCAGTCCTCGGGCGATCTGGCACAGCTGCTGCTGAACTTCTTCGAGGAGTTGGAGCGCAAGCCGGTTCACCCGGATGACATTCCGCCGCATGCCGAACCGGAAGGGGATCCTCGGCGGGTGAAGCGGCGCAGAGGACGGCGTCATATTGCCAACTTCGAAAACCTCCCCGTCACTAGACATGTCTACGAGCTGAGCGCGAAAGAACGTGCCTGCCCCTGCTGCGGCGTGGAGCGCAAGGAGATCGGCGCCGAGCAGAGCTGGCAGGTTGAATATCTTCCCGGCCACTTCGAGCGCATCCATCATGTGCGCAAGAAGTATGCCTGCCAGGGCTGCGAGTCCAGCGGCGAGCATCCGCAGATAGAGACAGCAGCCAAGCCGGAGTCAGCGATCGACAAGGGCCTGGCCGGACCGGGGCTGCTGGCCTACATCGTTACCAGCAAGTTCAGTGACTATCTTCCGTTGTACCGTTTGGAAGATATCTTCGAGCGGCAGGGCTTTGAGATCTCGCGCTACGCAGTCCGTCTGGTGCGGCGATGTGGCGGACCTTGTGGAACCGCTGTATGAGCTGATGGCCGAGCGAGTGCGGGCCTCGCACGTGGTGGCAACCGATGACACCATCATGCCGATGCTGAGCAAAGGTAAGGCAGCTAACGCGCGGATGTGGGTCTATGTGGGCGACGATGCACATCCTTACAATGTCTTCGACTTCACGCTGAATCGGGGCCGCGACGGACCGAAGTATTTTCTGAAGGATTACCGCCAGGTTCTGTTGGCCGACGCCTACGGAGGATACAACGGCGTTGTGGGCGGCAACGAGATCACGCGTGCCGGGTGCTGGTCGCACGCAAGACGCAAGATCGTCGAGGCAGAAAAGGTCGCTCCCGAAATCGCGCGGGAAGCAGTCGAAATGGTGCGTGCTCTTTACGCAGTCGAGAAACAGGCCAGCGATTTTTCCATAGCAGAGCGTCTCGATCTGCGCCAGAAGCAGTCGGCGCCGATGCTAGCCGCATTGCGAGATAAGTTCCTCGTCTGGAGGGAGCAGTTGCTGCCCAAGCATCCCATGGCCGAGGCGGTGAACTATGCCCTCGGTCAATGGGATGCGTTGAGCGTCTTCTGTTCAGATGGCGCGGTACCGATCGACAACAACGTCAGCGAACGAGAGATGAAACGCGTGGTGTTAAATCGAAAGAATTCGTTGTTTGTCGGCAATGTGCGCGGCGGCCGGACAGCGGCGATCCTGGCCAGTCTGACCAGCACCTGCAGGCGCCATGACGTCGATCCACAACTTTACCTCACCCAATTGCTAGTCAACTTGCCAGCGGTCCACATGAACGAACTCCCGGCCTGGCTGCCCGATCAATGGAAGCAACTTCACGCGGCAAGAATGGCTAACCTGTGAAGCTCCGCCCACCTGCTGCGTAGGCATTGGTTCACCTAGCGCTCACGAGGTTTACATAGCGCTCACAGATGGGAGGAGGGGAGAGCCACTTTAGACTACTTCAATAGGATGACGTGAATGAATCTGGTTGTAAAACGATCTTCTATCACGTGAATTAATTGGCAGCCCGCCTTCGTGTAGATTGTTTGCCAGTCTTCAAGTTTTGGAGGCGGGATACCTTGTCCGGAAAGTGCTTGGACGTAGTCATGAAGTAGCGTCTCGCGCTGGTATTGTCCGACCGCGCTTCCAAGTCTTCCATAATAATCCGAGATAAGCATCGGCCTCCCCGGAAACGCTCGCCGAAGGCGCCGTAGCCACCTTACGGCTTGTACGGTTCCATTCCCGAAAAATTCGTTGGCGATCTGGCGGGCAACGACCGCCTCGATATTCAATCGAATGTTTCGCGGCATGACCTGCATCAATTTCATCGGATCTCCCTGAAACATTTGAAGGCGCTTTTGCTAATCCTGCCTTCCGAACCTGAGCTTTAGCACTGCGAATCATGGCGGGATTCATCTCGAGCCCCCAACCCACCAGCCTAGGATTATGCAGCGCAAGTTGAATAAGCAGTACTCCGGATCCACAGCCAAGATCTAATATATTGTTGAGTCGTAGTCGCCGAATCACGTCCTCTTCCCAGCCTGCTCCTACACCTTCTATTTGGCTGAACGCACGTGCATGCAATTCCCTGTCAACCGGACAATTTATCCCAGGACGGTTTCGCAAAAGCTCACAAAGATGCCGCGCTCCCAGCCCGAATGCACCGTGGTACAGATCCAGAATGAAACCGGATTTATCTGACCATTCCTCAGTTGCGACAAAGCGCTCTCCATCTTTCGTCACTAAAGAAGTTCGAAGCCCGACGTATTCAAGGATGGCAGAAAGAAGCTTCGGATTGACATTATGCTTTCGTGCTAGGGCCGGAACCGTCGAGGGGTGCTTCAACGAGGTTCCAATACCGAGATCGTGGAGAGCAAAAGCTGCATGGCTCAGATGAAATGCCTCGACGAGGTCGAAGGCGGACATCGGTTTAGAACGCGAGCGATACATAAGTTGCGTGATCTGCGGGTTGTGATATATGGGCTGGACTTTCCCGAGTGGAAACGACAATTTTCTCTCGAACCAACTCCTCGAGTAGAGAGATTGTCAGTTCGGGCATGCCAGTAGCCTCGCGTACGATTGAAGTCACTTCAGCGCATGTGCGGGGCTCTGTGAAAAGTTCAATGATCGCGTTCACTCCTGGTTCAATTCGATACCACGTTGAACCGCCAGCTGCACGCTTGAGCAGGTAACTGCTGCGCTCGCCGACCTCGGATTCACCGAGGAGCTCTGCTCGCCCTGGTTCGAGCGCGATCTTTTGCAGAAGCAGGGCGCAGTCGTGCATCTCTGGTACTATTTCGACCTGAGATTGCAAAACATAGTGTGCTGTGGGATCAGGAAGTGAATTGAACTCAGGTTGGGGATGTTCGCTATTAACTCGACAGGTCAGCGATGCATAGCGAAATAGCGACAACAAATGATGTGAACTACCGAATATCGCGACAAAAAAACGCTCAAGTATCTCGTAGTCAGGCCGTTCTGAATCATGACACGATTCACAAAATTGCTGGAAATCAGCAATCAAAGCACTGAGGTTGCCTTTCCAAATACGCAGAATATAGCTGAGGATCTCCGCTCCGACTTGGCGAATAAGGTCGACAGCTTCTACGGCGAATATGTAGCGCGCCCGTGGCAATGCTGCGGGGTAATAGTAGTACGTTTGAAAGATATCGGGGTGACTCAGAATCAAATCTTCGTCGTGTGCCTCCACAAGAAGCGCATTGTAGCGGCCACCATAGCCGTCATATCTGATACTCGCGCCCAGTTGTGAAAACATCGGCGTTCCGGGCTCAGGTGCAAGCATATGCAACTGGGGTAGACACGAACCGCGAAAACATCGCCCTAATAGATCCAGCGTGTCATTTTGGTCCTGTTGCAACTCCTCAGGATAGCCGGTGATAAAAGATGCTGTGGGCTCGATCCCTAGACGCTCTGCAATGTCGAGAGTTGGCAAAACTAAATTGAGATCCAGACGTTTCTTGCAGACCTCCTGCATCCTCGCCGATCCAGTCTCAATGCCGAAATATAGGCCGATACAACCAGCCTCTGCCATCTTAGCCAGCAAATCTGCGTCCACGCAATCGACGCGAGCCGAGGCTCGCCAGCGGTATCCGCGATCTTTCACTGCCTCGCAAAACTCCGCGACCTTCCCTCGATTGACAGTGAACATGTCGTGATCCAATTTAAAGTGCGAGAAGCCGTATCGCGCGTGAAGCGTATCCAGCTCTTGAACTAGCCTTGTCGCCGATTTCAGGCGAAAGCTTCTTTGAAAAAAACTCGCTGTCGAGCAAAAGGTACACATAAACGGGCAGCCTCGTCCCGCCTCAATACGCATTAGGTCAAGGTCTAGTTCTGCGATGGGATAGTGGTCATAAGATAGGAGCGGAAGACTGTCGAGGTTCTCTACTTTGGGCTTTCCATCCGTGAAACGTAGGCCGAAAGGGCCGGAGCATGCACGCCAGCTGATTCCCGGTATCCGTTCGAAGGTTCTTGTTTCGAGCTCCTTCAGCATTAGCGGAAAGGTCTCGTCGGCCTCGTGCCGTACAACCACATCGAACTGTTCGAATCTATCGAGAATCTGGCGGTCGAGCATTGTCGCATGAGGACCGCCTAGAAGAATCGGCAATTCAGGCTCACGTAATTTCAAAATAGCAGCGACGTTCACGGCAAACAGGAAACTACAGCCCAGCGTCGTGAAACCGACGGCATCAGGTCTTCTGGACAAGATATCGGAAGCCGCCTGGTCGTACAGGGTTGAGTCGTATCGTAATGTCCCCGTTTTCAGCAAGCGTTTCGGATCATAGATCCTGACTGTGTGGCCCCCTGCTTCTGCCACGGCAGCAATCGAAAGCAAGCCAAGATTAGGATGAACATCGAGAAATGCCAGAGATCCGTTTTCTGGCATAACAAGATTGTCTACTAAGAGAACATTCATCCTAATTTACGCCTCGATTTGATTTGAATTCCAAAAGTCCAGTAGAAGCCAGCTCAGCCAACAGAGAAAAAAACAATTTAGAAGGCCTGGCCGCACCCCCGAAGGCTCCGCTGAGCTCACCAACGGAGATCAGACCATCGATCATGCCAAGAGCGTGGTATGCAAATTCATCGAGTCCAAGGATTTGAACTTCGTCACCAGAGGGCGGTAACCAGTAACAGCGGTAACTAGAACATAGTTTTATTTGTTCAAGCCGAGGTGGCCGCTCGAATATATGCGATTCGATCGCCTGCGGGTCCGAGTTCATAGCGTGCAGAATGATTTCCCCCTGGACTTCCGGTCTGCTCCGAGAGGTTATCCTGCTTTTCATCCGAGATCCGATTTTTAGAGGTCCCATTTCTATCTTTCCAGCGAGTCGCTTGAGTTGGGCAATCGCCTGCTCGTGTCGAATTAGGTCCCACAGGAGCGAATGGCTTTTGGTTTTAAGATCCAGCCATTGCTCCAGAAAAGTGATGAAATCAATGGCGCGTCCTTCCGAAGTAGCGGCATATCGTCGGCCTTGAGACGATTGCGTTACGGCATAGGCTGAAAAGATGCCAATGTCGAGACCGGAGATTGCCATCAACCGAAATGACAGAGGAAAATCCAGTCTCAAAGCATTGTGGCGCACCTTGATCGTGAGGCCTGAAAATTTCTTCAATGCCTCGAGATCCAATTGTGCGGGGTCAATCCCGTTATTTCGCAAAAAGGAAGGGTTCCCCTGCCATTTACTCAGAAGGTCAGGATGCTGCAGTCCTGCCGCGATAATCGATTGAACGATTCGTGCATTCATACCCGAGCCAAAATATTCCGCGCCCTGTCGACATGAGAGGCCACAATATGGCTGGGAAGCGCTTCCCAGTTGTACTCTATAGTGAGTGCCTTTGGACGGGCGCGCTCCATGACTCGTTCAAGGAGTTCAAACATCTCAGTTGGTGCTGGAGTCGCATGATCATCCCACACCACACCAGATTGATGCATCATCCCGGATAGATGTATCTCAACTACTCGTTCAAGGGGCAGCCGATCAATTTCCTTAAAGGCGTCTACACCTGTATTCGCCGATGTGATCATAAGGTGGCTGAGATCTAGCAGTAAGTCGATGTCACAGGATGATGCGACCATGGCAACGAAATCGATCATATTCATGGTGCTGCCGGGGATCGCAAAATATTGCGGGGAATTTTCCAGGATTATCGGAGCTGAAAATCGTGGCCGCAAAGAGCGCAGGTTTTCTGCGACTCTCTCTGCTGCTTCTTCGCTAAGCTGTGGGGATACTGTATACGTTAGGTTTGTTGGGGCCGTATCTCTATCAGACTCTTCATTAATTCCGTCCGCCGAAACGAATGCCAGATGCTCCCCAATCCACGGCGTTTTTGTCCTTTCCGTCTCCAACGCGATGGCTTCGATGGTCTCTTCAGACGGAGGAATAAAGCCCGCTACGGACATACTGGCGCAATGCAGAATAAGTGGCACGTCTTCTCGAAGAGATCCTAGGGATGGAGTATGGCGAAGCTGCTCGAAGGGCATCTCTACAAAATCGATCAAGCTTGGATCTTGATCTAGTAACTCATGTATGCCGGGACCGTGTGCAAGTCCAACCCATGTAACGCCGGCCCCATGGTCTAAGGTTCTCATAAGCGGATATGCCAATCCAGCTGCGGATCAAAGAAAGGAAGGGGAATTTTAGTATAGAAAAAGAAACTACCCAATGAGTATCAACACTCATTGGCGCCATGCCATAGTGCTGTCGGCAGGCATGGTGATTTCCAAATTCCGAGAGTGTTAGTCGTAAAGCCAGGACTCGGCAAACTTGCCGCTTGCGAGATTGACCTTGCTCACGGTGAGACGGAGGTTTCCGTTTTCGATACACCGCATAAGGGCTTTGACCTTCTTTTCGTCGAGAGGCATATTTAAGGTCAGCTTAGGGATGCTCGCTTCGCCGCTAATCGACGGCTTCTTACCTGGAGTCTTCTTAGTCGCCATGTTCAATTCTCCTCTGCTGTACCTGATGTACCCGAATCTCGGGTTGAAGCTCTTTATGAATTGGCAGGCCCGCGCACGACGTTGTCAGAACGCTGCTATTGAATACCAAATGTTTCACACTTGCAAGAGTTTTTTCCCTCGGGGGGGCCTGAAAACGTAATGGAGTCGGCTCTCAAGACACTCGCACGGAGGAGATCTCATTCAACTGCGACAACGAAATCAACTGGCCAAGCTTACCGCCGAGCCTACTGGCAACCGGCGATACCCCCGCGCTCAAAGGAGTAAACTCAACTTCGGGATCAGGATCAGGCATGAACATAATTTGAATTTGCCAGTCGATCTCTTGGTTTCCCGCCAGTGAAACCGAAAACTTTTGAAGCACGAACATGAGTGCCGTCTTGATCAGATCAATTGAAAAAGTCTTCCCCACGCAGGAATGTACTCCTGCTCCAAACGGAAAGTAGACGAATGGAGATGGAGCAATATCTCGCCAGCGTGTCGGCCTGAACTCCAAAGGTTTGTCGAAGACGGTTTCGTCCCGGTGAGAGAGAAGTGGGCAAAGAAGGATTTCAGCATTTTTAGGCAACCATGCTCCATTCAACAAGGTTCGTTGCGACGTAGTCCGCGTCATAAAAGCATTCGGAGATAAGAGACGCAAAGATTCGTGAATCAATTGATCGAGCAAAGTCATTTTTGCTGCATTGCTGATATTAGGAGGGGTCTCGCTTCTCGGCATGCCCGTGACCTCTTCTCGAAGTTCTTTCTGAAATTGGGGCGATTGAGTAAGGATTAGCAACATCCACGCTAGCGCAACAGCGATCGGTTCGGTGCTTGAGATAAATACTACGTTTACATGTCCAACTATTTCGTCTTCTGTGAGTAGAATCCCAGGGCTTATCTCCGCTTTCGACAAAACGTCAAGTACTCCCTTTGGTAGCAAATCTGAGTGTTGCCGGCACTCGCGTATACGAAAACGGAGTTCGGCATCCAGAAAGTCTCCAGTTGTAATCAAGCTTTCCAATAGTCCTGAGTTTGCTGAGCCACGGAGAGATGATATCGCTCGCCTTAGCTCGAAGTAGTTTCTCAGGAGCATTGAGAGCGATGAAGTGGTTGAGTTCTCCCCAAATAGCATTTGCATCGAAATCTCGGATGTTAGCTCCCGCATTCGTCGGAGTATACCGCTTCGAGTTGAGATCGGATTGGAAGTGACACGCTCTAACCCTTTCCAGATGCAGGCTCGACGTTGTGCCGTATGAAGTCCATTCAAAACTTTGAACAGCAAGCCCTTGTGGGCGACGTGTTCATCGCCTGTCATGCTGTGTAAGCTTCGATTCAGATTGACTAGGTGTTGTGCGAGCTTCATGTTCTCGGTGGCGGAAATCGGTAATCTAAAGGTTTCACCATCCGTCAACACGGCTCTTTGGTTTTTAGCGCCAAGTGCCACAACGACTCCGCTGCAATCTGGATCTCGAGAGAAAAGGGGTCCGTCTTGTCGGATCGAAAAAAGATCGCCGTGCACTCGCCGAGCAGCGACCAAAAATCCGATTGGATCGTCAACAGCTTGATTAAACTCGCCTGCAAACGGGATGGACTGAGGCAGCATAAGCGTTGTGACAAGTGTAATCCTGCGACTTGACGAAGTTCACCGTCCAGATTCTCTGCATGAGAGCGCAAGAAAAGCTTCGTCAGGTCGCAGTGATCATGCAGCAGTCTAGGCTCGGATGGTGCAAGGATCGCGTTCTCAATCGGTTCCAGCGTTGCATGAGAACAACTATGTGGTCGGCGACTGCGATCAACGAGACCTTCCGGTCCTGTTTCGTTATAACGGTTGATCCAGCGATAAGCTGTGGGGCGCGAAATTTCGTATGTGCGACACAGGTCCGCCACAGACATCTCTTCTTTTTGATAACTGGCCAAAAACTGCATACGTTGATCCATGATCCGGCTCTCTTTCCAGGGCATTCAATATCGTCCTGAATGGCTCAGAACTGAGGAACCATAGCCGTCGCGCTTCGCTGTAAACCATGTCTCTGGTCTGTTTTGTAACGCATCTCCCCGGTTTGCTCAGGTCCCTGTCCCCTCGCGCGCACAAGGAGTGTCCCCAGGCTTCCGCGCTGCGCTTGTGCAGCCCTCCGCCGCGCTGCGCCCTTTCCACTCCACTCCGCTCCGTTTCAAGGGTGGGCGATCCCCCTCCCCTTGCACTTGCTACCCCCTGCGTTCGCCACGTGGCGTTCGGCATTTGTATTAAATGCCGACGACCAACCACTTAAAGGCAGAACACAGGAGAGCATCAGCGATGAGCAACGATAAAGCCCAAGCACTTACCGCACAGATCACCAATTCCATCAAGGCGCTTTGCGCTGAGACAGACGCCGCCAAGCAGTCAGCCGTGTATCAAAACTGGCTTTCAGCCTTGAGCCGCTTCCATCAATATTCCTATGGCAATTGCCTTCTCATCTGGGCGCAGGCCACGGAAGCAACCCGCGTTGCTGGCTTTCACACTTGGAAATCATTAGGCCGGAATGTCAAGAAAGGTGAAAAGAGTATCCGCATTCTGGCCCCCATCGTGCGCAAGTTGGATGAGGAAGTCAACGGCAAGCTGGAGACGGTTTCGCGTCCCATCGGCTGGCGTTGCGTATCCGTTTTTGATTACGCGCAGACCGAGGGCCGCGAGCTGCCGGAACTGGAGTACAACGCGACCGAGGGAGGCGCGGAGCTGCTGCCGCAGTTGGAGAAGGTTGCCGCCGCTCTGAACATCAGCCTTGTATACAAGCACATCGAGGGAGACGCAGACGGACTCAGCAAGGGAGGTGCCATCGAGATCGAGGAAGCACTGGATACGCCAGCACGTTGCGGAGTCCTGGCCCATGAACTCGCTCACGAAGTGTTACGGCATAAAGCAAAGAGAGGCGAGACGAAGCGCCAGCAGCGCGAATTGGAAGCCGAGTCTGTGGCCTATGCCGTACTCGCCCACTTCGGAATGCGCCTTGAGAGCCGTTTCTACCTAGCCACCTATGACGTGAACGCCGAGATGCTGACCGCGTCTCTTCAGACCATCGCGGTCACGGCAAAAACCATTATCAGCATGATCGAGAAAACCGACGAGCTGGCGGACGAAAGCGCGGACGATGACCGCGCCCAGTTCGCCGCGTGATGAAGGAGGAAATCATGGAGCCAGTCATTGCGCTACGCGGAACTCGCTACTCGCTAGTAGAAGCGTTTGAAGCCTACTTGCTCTGCATTCAGGTTGTGGAGAGTGGCGCAGCCGCCCTCAAAGCCACCCACCGCCCTGATGTGATGCTGTCGATTGCTCAGAGCATCATCCAGAACGCTTGCGATGCTCGCGCACTTCATGGTGCCTTGAGTACGTGCTGGCGTAAAGGAGCTAGCCATTGAAGAGGTTTGCCCATGTATGGGGCGGCGCTAGAGACACCGCCCCTCAACCACAACGATGCACAACTCAAAAGGAGATTTTGAGATGAACACAGTTGCTATCACGAAAGAATATCAGCCGTTGCCACTCTCACTCGTGCAAGAGTCGCCGGATAATCCACGCCAGACTTTCGACAAAACCGCATTACATGAGCTGGCCGAATCGATCAAGGTGGAAGGACTTCAGGTTCCCATCATCGTGCGCCCAATCAATGACGGAAAGGCATATGAGCTGATCGCCGGAGCGCGGCGGTTACGGGCGTCGATGCTTGCAGGAAAAGAGGAAATCCCTGCTGTTGTTCGCAATCTTTCCGATGAAGAAGCCCGCGCCGCGCGGCTCATCGAGAATCTATTGCGTGAGGACCTGCAACCCTTAGAAGAGGCCGAAGCTTTTCAACACATGCTTACGGCCTCGGAGGCCGCAAGCCATCCTCTCACTCCCGCCGACCTTGCCGCGAAAATCGGTAAGGCGGAAAGCCATGTCCGTCTTCGGCTCAAATTACTAAGCGCGGAACAGAACGTGAAAGAGGCGCTGCGCAAACAGCAAATCACCCTCGGGCACGCATTGGAGCTGGCCCGGTTGGATAAGTCTCTTCAGAAAGACTTGCTGAAATTCTGCCTCTTCGATGAGCGGGAACACCGCCGCGAGTTCCCTGCTTCCCTTGCACAACTGCGGCAATACATTGCGCGGCGAGTCATGCTTGATCTTACCCGCGCGCCTTTCAAGACCGATGACGCTTCCCTGCTGCCCGATGTGGGCGCTTGCACCGATTGCAAGAACCGCACCGGCAATGCCCAACTCTTGTTTGCCGATATCAAACAGGGCGACATTTGCACGCTGCCTAGTTGTTTTGACGCAAAGACGAACCGCTATATCGACGTGACAGTGGAACAGTTGAAGGCCTCCACTACACCCGCCGTCAAAGTCAGTTTTCTCTATTACACGCGCACTGCTGACGTTCCGCAGGACGCTCTGATGACAGCTCAGTACACAACCACCCCGAAGAACAAATCATGCGCCGATACGAAGGTCGGCATTTACGTGGACGGCGCGGAGAAGGGCAAGCGCGTTTATGTCTGCACGAATCCACAATGCACAATTCACAACTCCGTTACAGCAGCTAGCTCATCGAGGCCGGAAGAAAAAGAGCGCCGGAGAAAGGCGAAGAAGGAAGCATCCGGCCGTGCCGCCGTTTTCGCTGCTATCTACAAGGCCGCGTCTGAAGTGGATCTTGAGGACGACGACTACATCACGCTTGCCGAGTATGCCTTGTATCGTGCCGACCATAACGGTCTGATGCGTTTGGCAAAGCTGATCGGCTGGCCGAAGGAACTTTTTGGGTGGGACAGCAGAAAGCAGCTCCGCAAGAAGCTGGACGAGATCGGCGCAGAATCTGCGACTGTAATTGCCCTGATGGCCTCCGTCTCCAATGAGCTATCGGTCAGCGAGTTCAACAGCGGGAAGCCGGAACGGCTGGAAGCACTGGCCAAGGCGTTCCGCGTCGACACTGCCGCCGTCCGCAAGGGCGTGGAGGCCGAGCTGGCAGCGAAAGCGAAGAAACGCTCCGTCACCAAGCAGATCGTGAAGAAATAACCCTCAACCGTCAGGGGCGAGCTGCTTTAAGCCGCCCCTGACGCCGTACAGGAGATTACTATGCTGAAGTTCCGTTATAAGCTTCGCCTCGACGAACGAGTGCATGCGAAGTGCAGCCGGCATCCCGGCTACAACCCCGAAAAGGAAGGCCGAAACATCAAGGGAGCCTGCTCAACCTGTTGGGATATTTACAACCTGTTTCACGCAAGAGTGGAATTGGAGCGCTCGGTGCGCGACTTCCTGCGCCGTGCAGAGGCGTGGGCCGTTACGCGACAGCCTCGCAAACAAAACTCTCGTTCTGATGCGAGCGAAGAGCGCAACAAGGGTGAACCGCCGGTCAGCAGCGGTAATTGTGGTGGCCCAAGAGACCGAGTGGTCGTTGTCGGTCCTGCATATTCCTTCCTCAATCACCAGGAGATCCCTACCTCACTTTTATGGTTCCAGACGAAGGTTTAACGAAGTATCTTGGTCACAGGAGTCTACTGTGAAACGGGTGATCGTCGTTCCACTGTCGGGCATAGCTCGATTTCCCGACCTTGAAGTTATTGCTCGACATGGCAGCCTGGCCGCGCTCGTAGGCGATACAGCACCGGGGCGTTCGCGCGACGCCTACGATTCGGAAGAGTCTTTCCTTAATGCAGTCTCCCGTGGCTTTGCCGATCGACACACATTTAATGCCCTCGACGAGGCCGCAATATTTGCCCAGGCAAAGCTCGATAACCTTGCACGGCAGGCGAAGCATATCGAAGACGCCCTCAATCAAAGGGCAACGCAAAGACTTCCACCTGAAAGGCACAGTAACAGCAATGGTCTATTTGGAATTATTGAACGGCAGAAAAACACCGGATGAGCAGATGAAAGACTGGGAACACGGATTTTCGAGTTTGATGAAAGGAACTCTATCCTCTTGAATCGTAGCGAAGACGATCCTCGCATTGACTACTCCAAGCGGGCCTGGGCCGAGCACGGCGACGGGGACGCATACGAACCCGGCGATGCGGCGTGAAATGCGGCAGCTAGGCTGTCCCCGAAGGACGGCTGCCATCACGAGTCAGATGCAGAAGACTGCTGTTCGATCTTTTGCAAGCTGCGCAAGTACACCCAAGAATTGATTGCTATGCCTACGGAAGCCACGAATGGAAGCAGGAGGAACATTGATAGATAGACTAAGTATTTTCCGATGGAGTCCCAATAGGCATGCAAGGGATGTCCGTACAGGAAGAGCGAGACAGCCGTACAGCTCAGGAAGAACGCAGCCGTAAAACAAATCGCCCGCTTCTTCCACAGTTGCAAGATATTGCTGGCTTCTTGCTTAGCAGTGGCCAACTCTCTTCGGCTGAGCGGTGCTTCATCTTCTTCAAATAGTGAACTCATCGGCACACTCCAAGACTCTTCGAGCAATCCGCCTCACCCGCACCTTGCTGGAGCGGTGACGCAAAGGCTTGGTTCAAACTTGCTCTCAAGTTTGGCCCTACCATGGCCCAAACGGACGGGTCTGGATTCTGACGGATCTCAGCGCAGCATTCTCCCGGCCCAACTCAGCAGAAACGCCACGCTCAGTGTTCCGATGACTGCTATCGCGACCGCCCCGAGAACACGGGCCATCGCTTTGGGCACACCGGTCAATTCGGTATTGTCGAATCGAAGACTGATAGTCAGATTCGCAACTAGGGCAGCTTCGGCCAGCAGTCCTACCCAAAAGTACGTTAGGCTCCACTGCCGAGCGGTTAGAACGGTCTTTGCCTGAGAAGGAAGCCCATAGTTGCCACTGAACACCCAAGACCAGCCCAGGTATTTCAAAAACCAAAATGCACTTACCAAGATAAGCAAAAGGCTGAGGGCTGGCCGTCGCCATTGCAGCGAATCACCGGCCTCACGTGTGTTTGAGCCTTGCATCAGTTTGGCTGTTCTCTCTATCACAGGGAGACGATTTCCTTTCTCTCGAGATGTCTTCGGTTTTAGTAGCAATGCTGGGTTCCATCCGGCAGTTTGTCGCACGAAGTTGTAGTCACGCTGCTTTTGTCTTGATCTGGGTGCACTTGTAGCCAGTAGAGCGAGAACATCAATTGAGACTGGTTGTTGTAGCGCGGCCTACCATAATCATGTCCACCTGCATGCGGGGCGGTGAGGAAAGCCTTGAATGGATTGTCCAGAGCCGCGTCAGAGAAATTCCTCCATGCGTCCTGCCAAAAAGCACTGGGACTTTGATCACCAAAGTCAAGCCCAACATCTTTCAGCGCATCTTCGATTATGGTTGTGCAATTCGCCCCGAGGAACGCTGAATAGTCGGGGGCCTGGCCGTTTTCCATTTTCGTGATCGCGTCAATAAGAGCTTGTGCCTGTTCTGGATTTGTTTGAATCGTTAGGCTGGCAAACTGCCCATTAGCGTTCTGCTGCCCTCTCTCGCTCATATCTCCAGGGTTTAATGTTCCGGCACCCCTTCCTAAAGCGTCCGTGCCATTCTTCGGATAATAGTCAATGAAAGCGGCCTTCCCCGTGTCTTGATTCAAAACCCCTAACATGACATGCCCAAAGTCCGCTACCCCACCACTCGGAGCCCGGTAATATATCGTGATGTCTTTCCCATCCTTATCGACATACTTGAGCGGGTTGTTTGCACCGTACGCATACTTGTTGAGCGTGTTGGTTGGGTTCATCAAACGCTCATTCGACAGGTTGATGGGGTCAGGACTCATCCACCTTCCCATGCTGCTTGCGTAATACCTAGCCCCGAAGTAGTCGTTCCCTGATTCGGTATCCCGTTCTTTGCCGGTAGAACGGGATGTACAAACGCGGAGAACAGTCGTAGATGTAGTGATCCGCATCGTAGCGTCAGCGAAGTATAGTTTTGCGGAAGACGGGACCGCCCGGATTAGGATCGAAGACTATCGACGGAAACAATCCAAACCGCTTTCTTATCACTCCATAGACCTGCCCATCTGGCCTTATCTCCTGCCCAGGCAGTTTCATAAAACTCTTGGATAATACCACTCCACCCTCACCGATTCGTCGCCAAGTCCCTTGTGACCGCTCTAACCGGCCATCGGATTTCACTTCCTGTTGAAAGCTTTGATCTTTTCTTAAAACGAGAATGGACTCTTCTCCATTTATGCGGAAGCTATATGAGCCGGAGACACTACCATAGCTGTAGTCAGCAGCGACGGAGTACCAGATCAAGAAAAGAATCAGCAAGAGTACGATTCCTCCAATTGTTCGAACAGGAGCAGTCATTCTTCATCCTTTCTTGAGCCATTAATTTCGTTTTCAATCTTCTTCGAACATCACTGCGTATCGCAGTGATGTTGACCGTTAGAATCCGTTACACAGTTTGTCACCGTGACTGTCACGCTACTGTTGTCCTTGGGTGCTTGAGGAAGACTCAACCAGAGCGCATTGAACATGTCTGTACGGGGATTCCCGTAATCGGTTCCGTTCTTGGGATTCGCTGGGGCGTTCGGGTTATATTGCCGTCTCAAGGTATTCCAGAGCAGCTTCGGACGCAGGCCTGAGTCTTTTTGATTCGCCAGTTTGAACTTCTGCAAAATCTTGATGCATTGGGTGCTACAGTTTGGACCTACAGCCGTCCACGTCGATGGATCAGGGTTCGCACGGATATAAGCAATAACCTGCTGCGCGAGTTCTGGCGATGTTTGGATTGTCAGCGACGCATAGGTCGATCTCACATCGTCAGCCGAATGCAAGCTGCTCATATCGAACATGGATTCACCCGGTGCAATGGGGGCATGAACCACAGGCCCGAAGCTCTCGATTGCAGAGTCTCCCGTTTGTTGGTTGTATGCGAAAAGAACAGCGTGCCCTGCTATGCCACCCTGGTCATAGAGGTACGTGACATCCTGCCCATCAGGATCGACGAATTTCAGCGGGTTGTTTGCAGCATACGAATATTGGTTGAGTGTGTTCGCAGGATCCAGCAAACGCTCGTCTGTGAGCTTGATCGGGTCGGGGCTCATCCACCGGCCCATCGATGAACCGTAATACCTTGCCCCGAAGTAGTCGTTGCCTGATTCGGTATCGCGTTCTTTGCCGGTGAAGTGATGTTCTGTGGGGGACTGAACAGAGCCGGTGCAAGCGAGACTGTCGCCAAAGGGCAGTCCGGAGCAGGTCTGTTCCAGTACGCCGGCGTAGTCGGTCTGGGCGCGCCGCGTCCCTAGCGCGTCGCTCAGATGGAAGTGCAGGCCGTTGTCGTCATAGGTCGCCAGCAGCTGACCATTGGCGTAGACGTTCGTATGCTGCCAAGCCATGCTGCCGTTCTCACTCATGGCCATCTCCGTCAACTGCTCGCCAGACGGCCCAAGAATATAGTCGTTCGACGTGGTAAACCCGTTCGCACCGGGATCGCAGCTCCAGCTGGTAATGCTGCCTTTGGCCACACGCTGTCCCTCGGCATTGTAGAGATACCCCGTCATAACCGTTATCCCTGGGATCGGAGTGTTCGCGACTGCACAGATCCGTCCCTCCGCATCATATAAATACTGGTTCAACCCGTCATTCGTGATGTCGCCTGCTGCATCGTAGCCCACCGCGCTGGCCTGTAGCGTGGCTGTGACCTGATTGTTCGAATTGTAGTTCGCCCAGGTTTCGCCCGCTGTTGCCCCCGATGCTGGCTGACACGATTGTCCACCGGACGAGGACTGAAATGCCGCATTGGATCCCTCTTGGTTCGTCCGGTTGCCAAAACTGTCATAGCTCCAGCAATAGTTCGAATATTGATTATTCCGCTGATTGTCCGTCGCCAGCGCAAGGCGGTTCAGATTGTCATAACTAAAAGTCCATGTACCCATCACCGAGTCCGTAATGGAATTCAGGTCGCTGTTTGGATAATAGCTCTCACTGTAGCTGTAGACCGTGCTCCCTGACGCATTCTGATCGGCTCCGCCCTCCAAATTGCCGGAAAGGGCTGGACTCATGAATGAGGGTTGGCTGAAGTCCTGCGAATCGTAGCTCGTCGGAGCCAGCGAATAAGAGTAGTTGGTTCCCGCACCCGCTTGCTTTGCCTCCAGGTATATTGCGTCATTGACCGCAGTGATGTTAACCGGCGAAGCGGAAGTCGCTCCAGCTGCGAGTCCTGCGGCCACCGAAGTCGGTGTTGCCCCCTCACTGTATCTCGTGGCAGAAGCAACGACACCGTTCACTGTCAAACTAATCGTCCCCGTATCGGCAACCGAAACCTGCGACGACCAGCCGGAGGACGACAGCTGAAAGGAGCTGGTCGGTCCGCTGATATCCAATGGACCGAAGGTCGCAGTGCCTTTGAGATGGAAGGTGATTGTCGAGCCGGAAGCATTCGCGCACAACCCATATTGGATGTAATCGCGCGAGAACATCGCTGCGAGAGCGGATGCAATCGAGGCAGGACTGGAGAATTGCGCATAACTCACGGTCTCGATGAAGCCATTGAACGCAACCGCGATGTTGCCATGATCCCATCCGCCAGAGATCTGCTGCTCCGCCCCATTGACGGTAATCGTTGCATTCGCGGCGGCAATCGCCTGTCTACCGAAGCCCAGGAGTAACAACACAACGAGGATGACGCCGCATCTCTTATTCGATATCTTGTCCAGCATTTCGTGCCCCTCACCAAAACAGTTATTGCAGCGTAACCAGTACTTCAATGACTCCCGTTCCTGAATCAAGACTGCCCATGGCCTTGCCAATTACGGCCCCAAGCATTCGCCCCCGATCCGTCCCCTTCATGGCGTAGCCCTGAGTCGATGAGGTCACCAGCAAGTCACCTCGGCGGATCGGGCCGTTCTCTGCACTGACCTTCGTCGGAACAATACCCACCATCGCCATCGGAATCTCAGTGGTTGCCACCTTTGGATCAGTTGTTTGCCGCCTGCCTATTACGCCCGGCTTGGTCGAATAGATACCGGCCACCATCGTCGAGTAAGCTTCTTGGGATTTCGCAACGTCGCCTTGATCATCGGAGGTCAGCACAAGAACATCCCCGGGCGTATAGAGTCTTCGCTCCCCGTTGACGTCTACCGATTCGGCATAGTCTCCGCCGCAGGTCACGCCTGTGTACGCCGTGCTCTGCACTGTCCCATCGGGGAATGTGATCGACGCTCCGCTGCCGGAGGTTAGCTTTAGATTCCCATTTACTTCAAGCATGGCACCTGGTGATGTCGTGCCAATGCCCACATTGCCGGTACCAAGAATTGTGAAAAGATGATTGGCGAATTGATCCGAAGTTGAGTTATAGCCACCCGATGATACTTGCAAAACTGTGCCGCCTGTTCCAGCAGCAGACACTACGAGTCCATTCGGACCTAAAGAGGAAATAGAGTTCCATCCCAAATCGTTGCTATGTTGCCAATTAAGGGCGTTGCCGCCAAGGCCATTTCCAAGATCACCATAGTTCATCGTGTTGTTGCTGAGTTTGCCTGCGGGTCCCGTTATCCCGATTCCGATGTTGCCATTGGACTGCGTAAGAACCGAATCCAAAGCTGCCGCTGCCCCTGTGTATGGGACAGTC
>Ga0206817_1017_pt1 | contig 72431 bp, 53 predicted proteins | sample Alteio_BWOrgCont_89_FD_152873 | JGI IMG/M metagenome (GOLD analysis project Ga0206817, IMG submission 152873) | Enriched cells from forest soil in Barre Woods Harvard Forest LTER site, Petersham, Massachusetts, United States -... | ecosystem: Environmental > Terrestrial > Soil > Temperate forest >...
CAATGGGGTTTGTAATGCAGAGATTTGTGCTCGTTCTTTGGTTCTCTGCCGTTTTCTCTGGATGGTTAGGGTAATTGAGGGGGTGGTTCGGGTTTGGGTGCGGGCGGTTGCAGGCCGTGGGCATCAAAGGTCAGGGTTTTTACCTCTCCGTAGTCGCCTTGAGTTGGGAGTTTCTTGCCGTTGAATTCGAAATCCAGCGCGCCGGCGTTGCCGGCGCGGATGACGATTTCCCTTTGCGCACGAATGGATTTCTGTGCTGGCGCAGTCATGAGAGCGCGAGTGACGATCTCGCCATCGACGGAAACGGAGAGCCAGGAATCCTCGCGGGCCTTGATCACGACGAGTAATGTTCCGTTGGCGGGGACTGCGGGCGGAGTCTGGCTGGTTGAAGTAGAAGGCGCTGTGGCCGGGGATTCGGCTGGAATCGACTCGGCGGCTTTGGGGGCAACTGGTGGTTCGGATGGCTTCGAGGTGGCAGGGGAAGAAACTGCCGGCTCAGCGGGCTTCGGCTCGGGCGGCGGAGATGGTTCGGCAGCCGCGGCGGGCGCAACGTTCTGGGGGGTGGCGGCAGGTGGGGCCGAGTCCTGAGTCGCCTTTTCGGATTCGCGGGAGTAGAAACCCCAGGCTGCGAAGCCCAAGGCGATGACCAAAAGAACAACTGCAAACGATCCCCAGGGAAGGCCCGTGTCGGCGGGATTGGCTTCTCGCGGCGGGGGCTCGAGGAGGGGAACCTGGTCACCGTTTTCAGATTTCTTTGCCAGCGGACTGGCTCCGGTGGCGGTCAGGTAGTCGGCGACGGCCTGGTCTTCATCCATACCCAGGCAGCGCGCATAGGCGCGGACAAAGCCCTTGTTAAAGATGCCTCCGGGGAGTTGGTCGAAGTGTTCTTCTTCGAGCGCGCGCAACATGCGGGTACCGATTTTCGTAGACAGGGAGATATCTTCGAGGGTGACGCCTTGCCGCTCCCGCTCTTGTCTTAGTTGCGCTCCGAACGATGACACTTGAGAATTCTCCCACGCCCGAAACACTTACGGGGCAGATGCTCACATTAAATATATGTTATGCGAGTGTTGCAGGAGGCGAAATTTTCGAGGTGCGCGGCGAAGACAGCCACGGATCTGCACGGATCGACACGGATGATTCACCAGTCGGAAAGGGATGACACTGATGTTCTGGGCTCGGGAAAGACACAGGTGAGCCGGTAAAAGACTGGTGGGGCGCCGCTAGAGTAGTTTCAGGTTGACGGGCACACTGAACAAGGGCAGACTTACACTGCGTGGAGGGGTCACAAACGTGAATGCGATAGTTGACCCCATAGGTCACGGCGCAGGATGCGCAGTTCAGGGAACGCTTGCTTTTTGGCTTCCCACCCCCCGCACAGAACGCGGAAGGATGGGGCACCCCGTTTGTGGCGAGGGCGCAAAAAGCTGGGCCGGTCGCTTGGCTTGTATCCGGTGGTTCGCCGCCGCGATGTCAGTTAAAAGCCCCGCCCTCTCGCACAGAACGCGAGAAGGACGGGGCGCCCGGTTTTGGGGGTAGTGAAGGCATGGGCCTGCCCCCGGGCTTGGATGCCCTTGTGCTACGTGTCTTTGCGGGTTCGGGTTACCTTGGTTCGTTGCCGGGGGTTCTGGGGGCCGCTTATAATTTCGATACTCCCGCTCGAATTCGAGGCTGCTGTTCATGACCAAGGCCACCGAGGCCGATCACAATCGGCAGAGTCAGGAATTGACCATCTTTCACGATGTGGCCAAGGCTCTGACCTCGTCGCTGGATCTCGACTCCATTCTGCAGACCATCATGGAAAAGATGGCGGAATATTTCCGTCCGGATACCTGGTCGTTGCTCATGGTGGACGATGAACGCGAGGAACTTTATTTTGCCATTGCGGTGGGGAGCGCGTCGGAGGCGTTGAAGAATATCCGGTTGAAGGTGGGCGAGGGGATTGCCGGTCATGTGGCGAAGCATGGGGAGCGGCTGATCGTCCCGGATGTCATGACCGATCCGCGGTTCGCCAAACGCATTGATGAGATGACCAAGTGGGAGACGCGGTCGATTGTCTGCTTTCCCGTGAGCTCGCGGCTGCGCGTGTTGGGCGTGATTCAGTTGGTGAATGTGGACATGGCGCACTTCGGGGATCAGGAGATATTTTTCCTGCAGTCGCTGTGCGATTATGCCGCGATCGCGATTGAAAATGCGCGGGCGGTGGAGAAGATTCAGGAACTCACCATCACCGACGATTGCACCGGGCTCTACAATGCACGGCATCTTTACAAGACGCTTGAGACGGAGGTTTACCGGTCTTCGCGCTTTGGGTATGAATTTACGGTTTTGTTTATCGATCTGGATCACTTCAAGCAAGTTAACGATACGAATGGGCATTTGGTGGGGAGCAAGTTGCTGGCGGAGATTGGGTATCTGATCAAAGCGCAGCTGCGGTTGATCGACTATGCGTTCCGTTATGGTGGCGACGAGTTTGTGGTGTTGTTGCCGCAGACTGGGAAGGATTCGGCTTTAGTGGTGGCGAGACGTTTGCGCGACAGCTTGCGGACCAGCATGTTCTGCAAGGAAGAAGGATTGAATCTGAATGTGCGGGCTTCGATGGGGGTGGCGACTTATCCTCATGATGCGAAGACGCCGCATGACATCATTCGGCAGGCGGATGAGATGATGTATCTGGTGAAGAACACTTCGCGGGATAATATTGGGATTGCGCAGCGCGGGGTGATGAAGTAGCTGCGCGGCTTCTGGCTTCTGCTGAACGGCATCTTATTGCTCCCTTACAGCGAGAAAACATTGTCATTCCGAGCGCTGTCCTTTGGCGCTAGGGACCTGCATTTTCGTGACTCCGAATGACAGCAGATTCCTCGCTTCGCTCGGAATGACAATTTAATTTAGGTATGGCAACGATTGTGATTCTGGTAGGGGTTGCGATTCGCGTGCGAGGGCGCCGGCGCCGCACAGGGAAGACTTTAGTCGGCGGGGACTGGGGCTGGTTGGGCTACTGGGGTTGTCTTCTGGCGGTGCGGTTCGGTTTGCAGCCACTTCCGGATTTCGGGGAGAGCGGCGCGGGTGGCGATCTCTCCGGCTCGCACTAACGCGGCGCTGTGCTCGAAGGCGTCGTATTTGTAGCCGTTCACGTCGGGCTCGATGACCAGGTCGGCGGCCTGTTTCCACTGGCTGCTGTTCATCTCCTGAGCGATGGCGAAGCATTGGCCGATCACATCGAAGAGGTGGCGGGGGCCTTCGCCGTCGGTCCATTTGCCTTTCAGGTGCACGGCCAGGACGCGATCGGCTCCCATCTGGCGCAGGGGCCGGGTGGGTACGGTGTGCGAGAGCATGCCGTCGATCAGCAGGCGTCCGCGAATCTTGACCGGCAAGAACATTCCCGGATAGGCGCAACTGGCGCGCACCGGGTCGACGAGCGGTCCGGAATGAAATACGACGCCCTCGCCGGTCGAGAAATCGGTGGCGGTTACGGCTAAGGGGATGCGCAGTTCTTCGAAGGTTTTTACCTTCAGGAGCTGGTTGAGGAATCCGATCATGCGCTGGTTGCTGGCGAAGCCGTAGCGAGAGAGCGTCCAACTGGCAATGTGCTTGAAGCGGACCCTGGCGGCAACCTGCTCGAGTTCCGCGGCTGAGATTCCGCTGCAGTAGGCGGCTCCGATGAGGGCGCCGACGCTGGTCCCTGCAATGTAGCGGATGGGGATGTTTTCTTCTTCGAGGACTTTTAGGACACCCACGTGGGCGATACCACGGGCAAAGCCTCCACCTAGAGCCAGGCCGATACCTAGTTTTGTAGAATGCTCCGCCGGACTGGAGGAATGGGCGGAAAGCCCGCGTCCAAAGGCCTGCACCGAACGAATAATCTTATCCAGACTCTTCACGGGGACCCCACATTCTCCCGGCTTTGCCCGGCTACTTCTTGCCACCCACGCTAAGCTCAATCTAGCAAGTAAGATGCCAGGGCAAGACCAAGTGTTTCATGGCGGAGGTGGTTGGGCCAGATTACGGCGGCGGGTTACCCGGGGTTACCGGGCCGGACTGGCGTCCGTGACTAACTCCTGTGTTTCTGATAACTTGAGGAGCATGGTGCGAGAGATTTCCGCTGGCGGGGTGGTGGTTCGGCACACGCTGGAGGGTTGGCAGATGGCGGTCATTGAGCCCCGGAAGGAGTCCGACGCAGTCCTGCAGGGCGCAAAGGGGAAGAAAACATCGCAAAAAATGTTACTCGCGTTGCCCAAGGGGTTGGTCGATCCGGGCGAGAAACCGGAGCAAACCGCTGTGCGCGAGGTTGCGGAAGAGACGGGCGTTACGGCCGTTTCGGTGACGAAGCTTGGAGACACCAAGTACACTTACGTGCGGACCTGGGGTGGGAAAGAGCGGGTTTTCAAGATTGTGAGTTTTTACCTTTGTCTTTACCAGTCGGGGGAGATCGACGAAATCGCTCCGGAGATGCGGATCGAGGTGAGGCGTGCGCTATGGATTCCTCTGGAAGATGGGGCACGAAAACTGGCTTATCGGGGCGAAAAAGACATGGTTCGCCGGGCGCAGGCCTATTTGAAAGCGCATCCGGAACTCTAGCTGAGAAAGTCCTGCCCACGGATCACGCACAACTGTGACGTGCAACCTTGACGGTAGTGGGGATGGGGTCTATTTTGAATTCAACTTGATTGAGGCGCGTGCCGCTGCCATCCTCACCCCACATCCAATGCGGCACGCGCCTGCGGTGTTTTTGGACGTTTTTTCCTGTTTCATCCCGCATGGGTGTGATCAAGGCTGGCGAGAACGACTGGGTGATAGATAGACTGCTGGAACAAGTCTTTTTGGGAGACGCTGTTTGCTGCGTTTGGCTGGCTGCGTTTTCAGGATGGGAGTGTTTGATTGATGAAGCACATCCACAAAGTTGCTGTTCTTGGCGCCGGGACGATGGGTGCGCGCATCGCTGGGCAGTTCGCCAATGCGGGTGTCCCCAGTTATCTGTTCGACATCGTTCCGCCGGACGCCGACGGGCCGGCGCGAAACAAGATTGCGGCTGCCGGGCTCGATGCTGCGAAGAAATCGAAGCCTGCGGCTTTCATGGAGCCATCACTGGCGCGCCTGATCACCGTTGGCAACTTCGAGGATGATCTCAAACGGCTCGCTGAAGTGGATTGGATTATCGAGGCGGTGGTGGAGAACCTCGACCTCAAGCGGGCGTTGTTGAGAAAGGTGGAAGCCATCCGCAAGCCCGGGACCATCATCACCACCAACACCAGCGGGTTGCCGGTGGGGAAAATTGCGGAGGGCTTTTCCGAGGACTTCCGGCGCTCTTGGTTTGGGACGCACTTCTTCAATCCGCCGCGGTACATGCGATTGCTGGAGCTCGTACCCACTCCGGAAACGGATGGTGCCGCGATCGACGCTGTTGCCCAGTTCTGCGACCTTCATCTTGGCAAGGGCATCGTTTTGGCCAAGGACACGCCGAATTTCATCGGGAATCGCATTGGGACGTTTTCGGTGTTGAACGTAATGCGCCTGATGCAGGAAATGGATCTGAGCGTCGAAGATGTGGATGCGCTGACGGGCCAGGCTGTGGGATGGCCGCGATCGGCGACGTTCCGGACGATTGATTTGGTTGGGCTGGATATTTTGGGGCATGTGGTCAGCAATATGACCGAGGACATGGATGACGGGCGAGTCGCCCGTCACCACACGAACGCGCTGCCGGAGTTTTTCAAGCAGATGCTGGAACGGAAATGGCTGGGCGACAAAACGGAGGGAGGATTTTATAAGAAGATCAAGGGTGGCGCGGGTGGAGAGGACGAACGCCTCGCTCTCGATTGGAAGACGCTGGAATATCATCCCCGTCAGAAGCCCAAGTTCCCTGCTCTCGATATGGCCAAGAACGTTGAGCAAACCGCGGCGCGTGTGAAGATGCTGTTGGGCCTCGATGGCAGTGGTCCACAGAAGAACGACCGCGCAGGCGCGTTTCTGTGGTCGGCTCTATCCGATCTTTGGACGTATTCCGCGGACCGCATTCCTGAGATTTCCGATTCTATTGTCGAGATTGATCGCGCTATGCGACTGGGCTTCAACTGGGAAATGGGTCCGTTCGAACTTTGGGACGCGGCCGGGGTTGAGGTCACGGTCGAGCGCATGAAGAAGGAAAATCAGCCGGTCGCGGCCAACGTCGAACAGTTGCTTGCCTCTGGCAAGAAGGCCTGGTATCGGGACGATTCCAAGGCTGCCTCCGGTCGCGCCTATTGGGATTTGAAGGGCGGGAAATATGAAGCGGTAAGCGTGGCGAGTGGCGTCTGGTCAGTTGAGGTAGCGAAGAAATCGATTGGCGTCGTGAAGAAGAACTCCGGGGCATCGCTAGTCGATCTCGGCGACGGGGTGGCCTGCATCGAGTTTCATTCCAAGATGAATACGATCGGCAGCGATATCGTGCAACTCATTTCGCAAACCTTGAAGTCTGGCGGTCCTGGCGATGGGTTCGACGCGTTCGTCATCACCAACGACGCCACGAACTTCTCCGTTGGCGCTAATCTCATGTTGCTGCTTATGTCTGTCCAGGAAGAAGAATGGGACGATGTCGACCTCGCTATCCGCACGTTCCAGGGAATGACGCAGGCGATCAAGTTCTCGCCTAAGCCTGTCGTAGTCGCGCCTTTCGGGTTGACGCTTGGCGGAGGCACCGAGATTTCCTTGCACGCGCCTGCTCTTCAACCTCACGCCGAGCTTTATATGGGATTGGTCGAAGTCGGTGTCGGGCTGCTCCCCGGAGCCGGCGGGTGCAAAGAGATGTTGCTGCGCGCGGTCGACAGCGCGGAATCGATCCGGCCCGGCGGCCGAGGCGAGTCTGTGGAACTGATGGAGGCGATGAAGAAAATCTTCGAAACCATCGCCACCGCCAAAGTCGCGACGTCTGCCCACGAGGCCCGCGGACTCGGCTTCCTGAGGGATTCGGACAACATCAGCATGAACCGTGAGCGCGTGCTGAGCGATGCCAAGGCCCGTGCGTTAGAGATGGTGCGCGCCGGCTACGAGCCTCCGCAACCCCGCACCGACATTCCCGCCCCCGGCGAAAACATCCTCGCCGCACTCAAGATGGGAGTCCACCTGATGCGCCAGGGTGAATTCATCACCGAATACGAGGTCAAGCTGGCCACGAAGATCGCGGAAGTGTTGTGCGGCGGGAATGTGACGGCGGGCACGCCGGTGAGCGAGCAATACATCCTCGATCTGGAGCGAGAGGGTTTCAAATCGCTGTGCGGGGAGAAAAAGACGCAGGAGCGGATTCAGTACACGCTGAAGACGGGGAAGACGCTGAGGAATTGAGGCTTCCGTGACAATGCGACTTGATCTGATGAACGAACTGCTGCGGCAGGAAGATATCGAGGGCTTGCTCTCGACGGGTGCTCCCGATGATGAATACGGACCTGAAGCGGTGATGATTGTTAATCGCGTCGGAGAGGCGGAATCCAACGCTCCAACTCATAAGGTCACGAGGGAAGAAATCGAGGCCATCATTAGCGCCGTGTGGGAGGAAATGTTCGGTCGTTCGGAAGAACAACGGCGGCAAGGGCGTGAACCTTTTCAGTCAATTGCTACGCGACTAACGTCATAGAGCCACGAAGGGCAAGCCGCAAACCTGATGAAGGTCCGCGACGTCTTCAAGCGTGTAGAGCAGGACGGCTGGCGGCTGGTTCGAACAAAAGGCAGCCACCGCCAGTATCATCATCCGTCTAAGCCGGGGACGGTTACCGTGGCCGGACAGATCCCCGGACCGGAAACGGTCCGGGTTTTGCTTTTTAGATAGGCTCCTTAATCGCAACCGGACACTGAGGGTCGCGCATCCAAGGAGACTGCAGATCCCCCGCTCGCGATGGCAACGGTTTGGAGTACCAGTTGCGAATTGAAGAACGGTAGTCGACGATCTTCCGTTTACAATCGAATCAGGAGTTCTTTATGCGTGAAGTCGTTATCGCTTCTTCCGTCCGCACGCCTGTGGGACGCGCCTTTAAAGGCACGCTCCGCGCCACTCGTCCTGATGAACTTGCCGCGGTCGCGATCAAGGGTGCGCTGGAACGCGTGCCGCAGGTGGATCCCAAAGAGATTGAAGATGTCATCCTGGGCTGTGCCATGCCTGAAGCCGAGCAGGGCATGAACGTGGCCCGCATCGCCTCGCTGCGCGCCGGCTTGCCGGTCGAGGTGTCGGCGCTGACCATCAACCGCTTCTGCTCGTCCGGATTGCAGGCCATTGCCATGGCAGCGGAGCGCATTATGAGCGGGGGCGCTGAGATCATCGTGGCCGGCGGAACCGAATCCATGTCCATGATCCCGATGGGCGGGCACAAAATTTCGCCTAACCCCTGGCTGGTGGACCATTATCCCGATGCGTATCTTTCCATGGGCCTGACTGCTGAGAGGCTGGCACAGCGCTTCGGCATCACACGCGAGGCTGCGGACGAATTCTCGTATCGTAGCCATCAGAAAGCGCTGGCCGCGATTCAGGCCGGCAAGTTTGCGGACGAAACTGTTCCTGTGCCTGTCAGCTTCACCACGCCCAATGGCTCGAAACCGAAGCGACAGGAGATCGTCTTCAAGGTTGACGAGGGTCCGCGGACCGACACGTCGCTCGAAGCTTTGCTCGCGCTCAAGCCCGCATTCCACGCGAAGGGCACAGTCACCGCTGGCAACTCGTCGCAGATGTCGGACGGCGCGGCGGCCGCGGTTGTCATGTCCGCGGATCGCGCCAAAGCTCTCGGCATCCAGCCGCTGGCGCGCTACGTCTCATTCGCTACTGCCGGATACAAGCCAGAAGAAATGGGGCTGGGGCCGGTATTCGCGATCCCCAAGGCGCTTAGGATGGCCGGGCTCAAGCTCGCAGACATCGACGTGATCGAACTGAATGAGGCTTTTGCTGCGCAGTCGCTGGCGGTGATCCAAGAAGCGGGCCTCGATCCTGAGCGCGTGAATCCCAATGGCGGAGCAGTTGCGCTTGGCCATCCTTTGGGCTGCACCGGAGCGAAACTCACGGCTACCATCATTCGCGAGATGAAGCGGCGCAACGCGAAGTATGGCCTGGTGACGATGTGCGTAGGCGGCGGCATGGGGGCGGCGGGGATTTTCGAGAACCTTTCGTAAACACGAAAGGACAAGCACCTCCATTCACCACAGAGACACAGAGACACAGAGATTTATTGATTCTCTGGCTATAGAATTAGAGGTGTCTCTGTCTTGGAATGGTTTCTTGAGGGACTCGATCAAATATGGCGACGACTACCGCAGTTCCGCAGCCCAAAATCTCCGGCGGCAGCTTTCTTCTTGAAGAGCGCAGGCCCGACGAAGTGTTCACCCCCGAAGACTTCACCGAACAGCACCTGCTCATCGGCCAGACGGCGGAGGAGTTCGCCGTCAACGAAATCGTTCCCAACATCGAGAAGATGGAGCACAAGGACTTTTCCATCACTCGAGACCTGCTGAAGAAAGCTGGCGAACTCGGGCTCAGCTCGGCCGAGATTCCTGAAGCTTACGGCGGCCTTGAGATGGATAAAGTCACAGCTGCGGTGATCGCCGATCACATCGCCAAGTACGCCGGATTCGCGACGACCTGGGGTGGACACACCGGGATTGGCACGCTGCCCATCGTCTATTTCGGTACCGAGGAGCAGAAGAAGAAATATCTGCCCCGGCTGGCCGCCGGCGAGATCGTCGGCGCTTATGCTTTGTCGGAAGCTTCCTCCGGGTCTGATGCCCTCAATTGCCGGGCGCGCGCCGAACTTTCCAAGGACGGCAAGCATTATATTCTCAACGGCGAAAAGATGTGGATCACCAACGCCGGATTCGCTGACCTCTTCACTGTGTTTGCCAAGGTTGACGGAGAGAAATTCACAGCGTTTCTGGTCGAGAAATCATTTCCGGGATTTTCCATTGGCGCCGAGGAGCACAAGATGGGCATCCGCGGATCGTCCACATGCCCCATCATTTTGAACGACTGCAAGGTTCCAGCCGAGAACATGCTCGGCGAGATTGGCAAGGGACATGTCATCGCCTTCAACATCCTGAACGTTGGGCGATTCAAGCTGGGTGCCATGTGCGTGGGTGGGGCACGCTTGTCCCTCGAGAGCGCCATCGGCTATGCCAAGCAGCGCAAAGCGTTCGGCAAAGTGATCGCAGATTTCGGCCTGGTTCGCGAAAAGCTGGCCAACATGGCGGTCGGAATCTACACCGGAGAAGCCCTGGTTTATCGCACCGTCGGAATGATGGACGTTGCGCTCTCCGAAGTCGACAAGACGGGAGCCGATGCGGCGAAAGAAACCCGCAAGGCCATCGAGGAGTATGCCGTTGAGTGCTCCATCATCAAGGTCTGGGGCTCCGAGATGGTCGACTTCGTAGTCGATGAAACGGTGCAGATCTATGGCGGCTACGGCTTTGTCGAAGAGTATCCCGCCGAGCGGGCCTATCGCGATGCCCGCATCAACCGCATCTTCGAAGGCACCAACGAAATCAATCGCCTCATCATCACCGGTTTCCTGCTGAAGCGCGCGATCTCGGGCCAGTTGCCTCTTATGCCGGCGATCAAGAAGTTGATGGATGAAGTTTTGTCCGGACCTTCGGTTGGCGAAGAAATCGAAGGCCCTCTCGCAGAAGAACGCAAGCTGGTGACGTCAGCCAAGAAGGTCGGCTTGTTCGTCGCAGGAGCGGCTACGCAGAAATATATGCAGGCGATTCAGGATCAGCAGGAAGTCATGGGAGCGATCGCCGACATGGTCATCGAGACTTACGCGATGGAATCCGCCGTCCTGCGGGCGCAGAAGATTGCCGAAACAAAAGGAGAGAATGCTGCTTCCCTGCCCATTGCCATGACTCGCGTTTATCTCTCGCAGGCGATGGACAAGATCGAAGCCGCCGCCAAGAAAGTGATTGCCGCCGTGGCCGACGGTGATATGCTCCGCACGCAGTTGGCGATTTTGCGACGACTGGCAAAGCATGAGCCGTTCAACACGATTGAATTGCGGCAGCAGATCGCGCAGAAGGTGATCGAGCGGGGGAAGTACACGCTGGCGTAGAATCGCGTATTGAGGACCAACCGAATGCCTGTAGGTACATTCACTGCTGTATTGCACAAGGAAGGCGAACTCTACGTGGCCGATTGCCCTGAAGTGGGCACGGTGAGCCAAGGCAAAACCGTCGAAGAAGCGGTTGCCAACCTTCAAGAAGCAACCGAGTTGTACCTGGAAGAATTTCCCCCGGTGGATCACGGCCGACCGTTCGTCACGGTCCTCGAGGCCCGCTTTGCCTAAACTGCCTCGCCTCGCGTCTCTGGCGCGCGGGCAATTCGTACTCTTGAGAAGCTAGGTTTCGTTCAAGTCCGGCAGCGTGGGTGCCATGTTGTACTAAAACGGTCAGACTCGGGGACAAGCGGCTGCGCTAGATGTGGCCAGTCTTCAGCTTCTCCATCACGCTCTGGATCAGCTCTTTCGCGTCGGTCAGGTTCTTCATGACCATCTGGATGTCCATCACTGGCCTGCCGGGCCAGCGCTGGCTCTGGCAGTAGACACCGTGTTGTCCGACCAGCGCCATGGCGTCGGTGATCATATCCATAGTGACAGCAAGTCGGCCGCGGGGCACGCCCATCATGGTTTCATAGTGTTCCAGTTCTTCCTGCTTCTCGTCGAATACCGGCATGGTGAGATTGTAATCGTTAGCCGGTGGAGCGCATAATTGCTGGGCTTGCTGTCCAAGCGTTGGTTTCTACGTCAAAGCTTTTAAGGCGCTTTCACCGTTACTGTAGTCCGTTATGAATTGTATCCGACCGGAGTTTCTCATTCCCGAAGGGGATGAGAAGCGGAGCGGCCGGACCTGCTGTTTCGTGCGGACTACTGCAATCCTGAAAATGCCTTGCAATTGGCAACTCGGCTTTTGGACGCTGCGCTATCTGAATTGCGCAGCTTGACATCTGGGCCAACCGCCAAATACTCCAAGGAGAAACTCATGCAGAAACAAATTGTATTTCTCACTTCCCTATTGCTTGCGTTCACCGTGCTCGCCGCGTGCCAGGAGAAGAAGCCTCTAAGCCCTCCCGCCCAAGCGCAGTGCAAGTTCTCGGATGGCAAGACGCTTACCATCAACTATTCCAGTCCGCGCGCCAAGGGCCGCAAGATTTTCGGGGATCTCGTGCCCTATGGCCAAGTCTGGCGCACCGGCGCTAACAATGCCACCACGTTCGTTAGCGATGCGAATCTCACCGTCGGGGGCAAAAATATTCCTGCCGGCAGCTATACCATCTTCACCGTCCCCAACGCCGACAAATGGACGCTGATCATCAACAAGAAGACCGGCGAGTGGGGCATTCCTTATAAATACGAAGCCGACGAACTGGCTCGCGTGGACATGAAAGTCTCATCCACTTCAGCGCCAGTTGAGAACTTCACCATCGCGCTGGCCTCGATGGGCGGCAGTTGCACCTTGAACATCAGTTGGGAAAACACGCAGGCTTCGGTGAGCATCGGCGAGAAGTAGAGACAGAGACAAGGACGTTTAACCACAAAGGACACGAAAGTACACAAAGGTTCCTCGTTCCGGCTTCCTTTGTGTACCTTCGTGTCCGGAGCCTGCCCTGAGCGAAGCCGAAGGGTGGTTAATGATTTTATTGTGCCGGTTTCCACCGCAAAACTGGCTTCCTGGCAGCGGCGGTTTCGTCTAGTCGCGACACGCGAGTTGTGTGCGGCGCGGCCAGCACCATCTGCGGATCTTCCTCGACTTCCTCCGCGATCGACTTCATAGCTTCGATGAACAAATCCATTTCTTCCTTGGACTCGCTCTCTGTTGGCTCGATCATTAGCGCTCCCGGCACAATCAGCGGAAACGCCGTCGTATAGGGATGGAATCCGTAGTCGATCAGGCGCTTGGCGATGTCCATCGTCTTCACGCCTTTTTTCGCCTGCACTTTATCGCTGAAGACCACCTCGTGCATGGTCGGCGTGGAATAAGGCAAATCGTAGACGCCCTCGAGTCCCTTGCGAATGTAATTGGCGTTCAACACCGCGTCTTCAGTGGTCTGTCGCAAACCGTCCGGACCATTGGCTAAGGTGTAAGCCAGCGCGCGGACAAACATTCCGAAATTGCCATAGAAAGCACGCACCCGGCCCACCGATTGCGGGCGGTTATATTCGAAGCCCAGAGTGCCGTCAGGTTTGGTGATGACCACGGGCGTAGGCAGAAACGGCTCAAGCATCGTTTTGATCGCGACCGGCCCCGAGCCAGGCCCGCCACCACCGTGGGGCGTCGAAAATGTCTTGTGCAGATTCAGGTGCATTAAATCCACGCCGAAGTCGCCGGGACGCACTTTGCCAACGAGGGCATTCATGTTCGCCCCGTCCATGTAGAGCAGGCCACCCTTGGCGTGCATAATGTCAGCGATTTTGTGAATCTCCTGCTCGAAGACGCCCAGCGTATTCGGATTGGTCAGCATGAGAGCCGCTACATCTTCGTTCATCTGCGACGCCAACGCGCTAACGTCCACCATGCCCCGCGCATTCGATTTCAGGTTTTCCACCGCGTAACCGACCATAGCGGCCGTTGCTGGATTGGTTCCGTGGGCGGAGTCCGGAATCAGGATCTTCTTGCGCGGAGCGCCTTTCGATTCGTGATACGCACGAACCATCAGCAGTCCGGTTAACTCGCCGTGCGCGCCAGCCGCAGGCTGCAACGTGATCGCATCCATGCCAGTGATTTCGATCAGGCATTCGCTTAGAGTCTTGAGGATGCGCAACGCCCCTTGCGAAACCTTCTCCGGTTGATACGGATGCCCGTCGGCCAGTCCGTCCAGACGCGAAACCACTTCGTTCACCCGCGGGTTGTACTTCATGGTGCAGGAGCCAAGCGGATACATCCCAAGATCAATGGCGTAGTTCCAAGTCGAAAGCCGGGTGAAGTGACGGATGATCTCGATCTCGCTCACCTCGGGCATATCGCCCAGGTCTTTTCTTTCGCTGGACCCCAAAAGCTGCGCCGTGTCCACTTCGGGCACGTCGAGCGGAGGCAGTTTCCACGCCGCCTTTCCTGCTGAGGACTTCTCAAAGATCAACCCTTCATTCTGATTGGTGTGGGTCGTGGCTTTGCGAGTCGCATGGGTCATCGCACCACCTCCTGAACATCAGCATGCTCCTTGGCTGCTTTGGCTGAGCCCTCGCTTTCGCCGACCAGCCCAACTGCCGTATCGATCGCCGCGCGTGTAGTCATCTCGGTGCAACACCACAGCGCCGCATTGCCAAGCTCGGGATAAAACTTCTTGAGCGGAAACCCGCCGACAATCTTGTGTTCGAGAAGCCGGTTGTTGATTGCGTGTGGATCTTCGCTGGTCTGCACCACGAACTCGTTGAAGCGGGGCGCGCCGGGGAACAATACTTTCGCGTGCTTGTTGAACTGCTGAGAGGCGTACACGGCCTTCGCCAGGTTGTGTTTCGCCAGTTCCCGCAATCCGACCTTCCCATAAATCGTCATAAAGATGTTGGCCATCAGCGCAATCAACGCCTGGTTGGTGCAGATGTTCGAGGTCGCCTTCTCGCGCCGGATGTGCTGCTCGCGCGTTGCCAAAGTAAGCACGAAACCGCGCTTACCGTTTCTGTCCGTAGTCTGCCCAACCAGGCGGCCGGGCATCTGACGGACGTATTGCTCACGAGTTGCGATCACGCCGCAGTAGGGTCCGCCAAAGCCAAGAGGCACGCCAAACGATTGCGCTTCCATGGCGATAATGTCAGCCCGCCGCGGCGGCTCGACGATGCCCAGCGAAACCGCCTCCGCAATCGAAACTACCAGCATTGCCCCGTGTTTGTGGGCGATCTCAGCGATCGCAGCCACGTCTTCAATGGTTCCAAAAAAATTCGGCGACTGAATCAGCACGCATGCCGTGTCGGGAGTAATCGATTTTTCCAGTTGACTTAGGTCAAGCCGACCGTTGTCAGTGAATGGCACCTTAGCCAGCGGCATCCCTTGATGATGAGCATACGTAGCCAAAACTTCCCGGTACTCAGGATGGACGCCGCGAGCAATCGCCACCGAGTGCCGCCCCGTCAAGCGGCAGGCCATCATCGCGGCTTCAGCCGCCGCCGTCGACCCGTCATACATCGAAGCGTTGGCGACCTCCATGCCGGTCAGTTCGCAGATCATGGTCTGGAATTCAAAGATGGACTGCAGGGTACCCTGGGAAATTTCCGCTTGATAGGGAGTGTAGGCGGTGAGGAACTCGCCGCGTGAGATCAGCGAATCGATAATTACCGGGCGGTAATGGTAATAAGCGCCGGCGCCGAGAAACGTCGCATAGGCCTCACCGTTTTCGCGGGAGCGGTCGCGGAACCAGTCCACGATTTCGGACTCCGCCATCTGGCGGGGAACTTTGAGATCGCGATTGAGCCGGTACTCGGCTGGGATGGATGCGAACAAGTCGTCAATCGAACGCGCGCCAATGGCTTTCAACATGGCTTCACGGTCGGCAGGAGATTTTGGCAAATAGCGCATAGGAATTAGATGTCAGTCGAAGTCAGCTTGATTGTGATGTTCATACCAAAAGCTTGAACCACCCTTCGGCTCCGCTCAGGGCGGGCTCCGGACACGAAGGCTCACAAAGGAAGTTCAGCCCAACACCGGACTCGCTACCCGGCTTCTTCCGCCACGAACTTCTCGTAGTCGGCGGCCGAGAGCAAGCCGTTCAGTTCATTCGGATCTTTGAGCGTGAGTTTGAGCATCCAGGAGCTGTGCGCGTCTGTGTTGATTTTCTCCGGCGCGGTCGCGAGTTCGCCATTCACTTCGCTCACCGTACCGGAGGCCGGGGCGTACAGATCGGAGACCGCCTTGACCGACTCCACCGAGCCAAACGTCTTCCCTTTGGTAATCTCAGCTCCAGGTTTGGGGAGTTCGACAAAAACGATATCGCCAAGGGACTCTTGCGCGTGATCCGTGATGCCTATGGTTGCGATGTTGCCGTCGGCTTTGATCCATTCGTGTTCTTTGGTGTATTTGAAGTCGGTTGGATAGGGCATGGTCGCTTTTGGCTCCTGGCTGCTAGCTGCTTCAACAACATTGTCATTCCGAGCGCCGGGTTTGGGCGCGAGGAATCTGTAGTGTCTTGTGCGTGGGAAATGCAGATCCCTCGCTTTGCTCGGGATGACAATCCCCAAGAGGTATCCCCTACCTCGACGCTTAATTTTTTTTCGGACGCTTATAGAACGACGTTGGCACAACCTGTGCCTTAACACCTTGACTGCGGCACTCGACCTTCACAGTTGATCCGACATTCGCGAACTCTGGCGGCACGTAGGCCAGCGCGATATTCTTTTTCAAAAATGGCGCGTACGATCCGCTGGTGACGTACCCGATCTCGCGTCCGCTGTCGTCGAAAACTTTATAGCCATCGCGGGCGATGCCGCGCTCAATCATTTCTAACCCGACCAATGTTCGCTTCAGGCCTGCGGTCTTCGCTGTCTCCAGCGCAGCACGGCCGATGAAGTCCGCCTTCTCCATCTTGCAGAAACGATCCAGCCTGGCTTCCCACACATTGATCGTATCTGAAATCTCGTGTCCGTAGAGTGACAGGGCGCCTTCGAGCCGCAGAGTGTTGCGAGCGCCGAGGCCGCAGGGAACAACGCCGAATTCCCTTCCGGCCTCAAGCACCTTGTTCCAGACCATGGCGCTGGTGGATGCGTCGGCAGGTACATAAATTTCAAACCCGTCTTCGGCGGTATAGCCGGTGCGCGCGATCAGAATGCTCTTAAGGCCACAGACGGTCCCGCGCGTCACCCAATAAAACTTCACCGCCGCCAGATTCGCGTCCGTCAGCTTCTGCAGCAGGTTGACGCCGTTGGGTCCCTGGATCGCGATCTGGGTAAAGTCGTCCGAAAGATTTTCGACTTTGCATTTAAACTGGCGCGTGTTGTCGCGCACCCAGTTGAAATCTTTTTCGCGAGTTCCCGCATTGATCACCAGCAGGTATTCGTCCTCGCCCAGACGATGCACGATCACGTCGTCCACAAAGGTGCCCTGCGGATAGAGCAACGCAGAATACTGCGCCTGTCCGATGGCGAGCCGCGAAGCATCGTTCATCGAAATATGCTGGACGGCAGCCAGAGCCTCGGGCCCTTGCAGCCGAATATCGCCCATGTGGGAGACGTCGAATATGCCCACGCCAGTGCGAACCGCGTTGTGCTCGGCAATAATGCCGCCTGCTGATGGGTATTCAACCGGCATGTCCCAGCCGTTGAAATCGACCATCTTCGCGCCCATCTGGCGATGGACAGCGTTCAGCGCGGTCTTACGAATGGTCGGCGTGGTCGCGGAAACAGCGGACAATGGTCCCTCGATCAGAGCAGTGGGCTGGGCTGCTGCGATGGTGAAACTCATTACCCTAACATGGGGATGCTAAGCGCATCAACCGAGCCTTCCCGAAAACGCGCCGGTTCCACGCTGTTAGAAACAAACCCCGCCCAAGCGGAGCTTGAGCGGGGCACCCTCGAGATTAGTCAGAGGTCTAGGTCGGGCCAGCCCCCAGCCGTAAAGAACATCCCTGCGGATCGAGTACAGGAAAACGTTTCGGGGTCACCTCTTCAGGAATTAGAGAACGTTACGAGTGCCTAGAGTCAACCGGCGCGTGGCCGCATCTGGGGCCAGTCCCCCCAATCTGCCGAGGGGCAGACTGGCGTGTTCCCTCAGGGGCTAAAGCCCGCATTCTTGCTGGGGCTCAGCGGCACCCTTCGACTTCGCTCAGGGCAGGCTTCTGAAGCTGTGCCCTTCCCAAACCATTTACTTCCAAACCTGAATTTTATTTTCCAAGGTCCGGGTCACCCGGTCGGGGCGGCGCCTTCCCGGTGAAAAACATCCAGCGCCCATACTCCTTTTCCCTGTTGTGTGGCGCGGACGAATCCTGCCGCTTCCAACACTGCGGCCATACGTTGTGGCGGGTGAATAAATGACCGAAAGGCATCGCCTCTTAGCTTTCGCCAAAAGTTCTGGATCCCTGTCCAGGTTCGCATGTACCAACGGTCGCGGGGATAAGTTAGGGCGACCAACCGGCGGGCTCGCGCGGCAACGACGCGAAGCAGGGCCTCGGCATCGGGATAGCAGCAGACGACGCGGTCAAGGGTGACCACATCGGCATCGGCGAGTGTGGGTGCAATTGCCGCGAAGTCGCCGAGGACGAACTGGGTGGGACGTGATCCGTAGCGTGATCCGACCTCACGGCGCGCCACCTCGAGATAGGCCGGCGACGCTTCTACGACGGTAGCGGAGCGTACGCCCGCAGCGGCGAGTTCCATGCTGATGACGCCAATCCCGCCACCTATATCCAGAATGTCCGCACCCTCCAGCGGCCAGCGCCGAAGTTCTGACAGTAAGAGTTTGGTGAGAGCGGTCGCGCCATCGCGCTGATAGCTCCGCAGGTCGCGTTCCGCCACCTTGCGATCGAACTTCGCCTCGGCAGCACAATATCGGGTGCAACCCACCATGCAGGAAGCCCTCGGCGTCAACGTCCACGGAATTTAACCCCTTCCAAGACGTGCCCGTCAAGCGATCAGGAGCCTGCTTTGAGGTAGGACTAGCCCAGGTCTCGAAAACCGCAAGACCTGGGGACCCGCATCGTGTAGAGATCCTTCGGCGGAATCGCTAGCGTCCGGCTTTGGCGGCGCGGGACTTTGATGGTTTGGCGCGGAGGAGGTGCCAGGCTTCGCGGTAGCGTCCGTATTTTGAGGTCTTGCGGTGGGGGGAGAGGCAGACCATGGCCTTACCTTGGAATGCGGCGGTGGGCAGGATGTACCAGACGTCGAGCGGAATTACGTAGGCGGCGACGAAGTCGATCTGGTTGGCGCGATAGGGTCGGCTGGTTGAGGTGGTGCGGCAAATATAGGAGCCGAAGCGCTTGTACTTTGTCGATTTGACCTGCACGCGCAGGAAACGGCCCTGATACTCGATGGCAAAGTCATAGCGCGCGGAATCTCCATAAGGCTTGGCGACGCACAATCCGTGGGCGGCGGCTCGGGCCATGAAACACATCTCGGCCCACTCGCCCCGCTGTTTGCGGTTCTTGATATCCACTCCTCGGTTTGTCATGTATTGATTTCCTGGGAAATGCTGGTTTGGGGTTGGAAACGGGCAACAAAAAAGCGCGACCCGGGGGTCGCGCCTCAGTTATTCAATATATGTCTATTATATCAGGTTGAAATAGGTAAGTGAGACATGGTTTGCGGAATTATATTTCCAATGGATGCATAGGGATGGGCTGAATCGTGTAACTTTTGCCTATTGACAAGAATCCGGCCTGGGCACTTTTGGCGCGATTCACTGGTGCATAAAAAAGCGGGCACCTGGAAGATGCCCGCTGGGAGTTTGGCTATGGAAGATCCTTCAGATTATTTCTTTCCGGAAAAGACTCCTGGCAGCGCTTCCGTGCCTTGGATCTGAACTGCCTGCAAGCTCTCAGGTTTAAGCCCCAGAGCCTTCAGGATCGTTGGAGCAACTTGCGACGTCGTGACCGGAGTGGTCAGGGTCTTGGCTCTGAAACTCGGGTTCGAGACCAGGATCATCACGTTGGTGTCGTCATGCGAGAAGCCGCCGTGTTCGGCCTGCTTGGCGGTGCTGCCTGAGTAGGTCACACCCACATTCGGAGCAACCGCGATGTCCGGGCTTCGCGGGTCGCCGTTGGGCGGGATGCCTGGCGGGTTAAACAGTTGATTGATCGATTGTCCCCAGAAGATTTCGCCGATGCCGGCAACGTTATTCGATGTCGGGGATTGGGCCTCCAGAATCGCGACCTCGGCCGCCGCGTTGCAGGAAGATTTCAGCCACAAGAGCGAAACGTCATCTTCTGTGGGGCCGATTTGGCCGCCAGCGTTAGACTCAGAGGGCGGCAAGCAGCCGTCGATCAGCCTGCTCGGCGAGGTCGTCACCGGGCCGCCCGATGTAATCCCTACATAGCGTGGAGAATCGATTGGACTCTGACCATGCTTGGCCGTGATGATGATGAGCGTCGAGTCGAGTAAACCCTGTTTTTGGAGCTCCGCAGTCCATTCTCCGATCGCGGCGTCAGCAAACTGAATTTCCTGCAGCAAGAAGGCACTTGGAGTGCCCATTCCGTCCAGATAACCGCCGCTGCCTGCGGTGGCTTCGATCAGCTTTTGCCCCACGCTTACGGCCTGGAAATTCATGCCGAAGATTGTGGGCACTTGCGTTTTCGTCTTGCGGTTGTGGCTGTAGCCATCAATTTCGTTCAGGATGGCGTTTACCTTGAGCGTATCGTAGCACTGAATGTTTAGAAAGCTGTTGGTCCAGGAGCTAAGATCGGCGTTCGGGTCCGGAATGGGATCGCAGGCCAACCCAAGTGGCGTCGTGACACCCTTCAATGCAACTACGTCAGAATTGATTTCCGGCGCATAGAAGTCGTCCAGGTTTGTGCCGTCACCGGGGCCCGAAACCGAGGAGTAGGCTGGGTGCTTGTCGGACCAGGCAGTGTAGCCGCCAGCGGCGTGAATCACGCCGAAGACTGTGTTCGTGCGGACGAAGTTCCAGGGGTAAACCGGAAGGCAGTTGTTAAAAGGATCGCGAACCAGCCGGGCCGGATCAATCGAGGTGATTCCACCATCCCCGTTCTTGGTACTGATGCCGTCGACGCCATTCAGGAATTTCTGGTTGATATCGATGCCTTCTTCATACTCGGTCGAGGTGCCATTAGCGCGGCCGGCAGTACAAGGTCCGCCCTTGAGGCCGTTGCCTGTAGTTTTAATCGGAGGAGCGAAGACCCGGTCGTAGGCGACATCGTAAAACACGCCCATGAGGCGCGGCGTGCCCCCGGTTACAATTGCCATCAAGCCGGGAAATGAATCGGAGGGCCGCGAGGTGCTGGTATCCAGATAGTTCACGGCAGTGGCGCCCAGTTTCGCTAGGTTCGAGCAGTAGGGTTGTCCGCCGTTGATTCCTTTGACTCCTTGCGAACAGTTCAGATAGTCCACGGCATGCATGCCGTCAATGCTGACCAGCAAGACGCGGCTGATTTTGCTCTGTTTTCCTGAGTTTTGCGCAAACACGGCCGGTACGAAAGCCAGAAAGAGAATGGCGACCAAAGCCCCTGAAGGCTTCTTGAGTTTCATTGAAAAATCCTCCTGAGCACAAAACTGTAGTCGCGCAATATTGCGCTTAAGTGACGGGCTAATGAATTTTTCTGTCCGCATGTGGAAATCTTTAATGGCAAGATGGCGTCAGTACATTCCCGCCGGGCGCCCTGGGCCCTCTCTCCGAGGGAAATGGCGCAGTTCCACCGGTTACCAATGGCACTTTCCTGTTCCCTGCCCACCGCGCTACAGTTCGCCCATGGCCACCACCACTGCAAACCGGAAGTACCGCTGCATGCAATGCGAGATGACGGAAGACCGCTGCGACTGCGAGAAATACTGCTGCCTCTGCCAGTCGCTGATGGAAGTCCGTCTGTGCGAAGACGGCTTGTACTACTGCAAGCCCTGCCGGGAAGCCTGCGGTTATCAGGTATCCGAATCGAGTTCGGCTTCTAACTTCTAGCCTCCAGAGAGTCAACTCTCGGCCAATTCCTGAAAGACCGAAAGCTGAAGGCGAGGGCTTAAGGTGGCAGACGCCTGCTAACCTTCTCTACGCGAAGTGCGTCACACTTAAGGAGTTAAGGAGTAGTATTTCCGTCGAGAGGACACGGCTATGTCGTCGACCTTATCGTCAGGGACAGTTGTTGCCGGTGCGCCGGAAGCCACGACCAGGGGAAATGCGGGAGCCGACTCTGGTCGCATCGTTTCACTGGATATCATGCGCGGCCTGGTTATGGTCATCATGGCGCTCGACCATACTCGCGACTTCTTCACCAATCTTCGCTTTGAGCCGGAGACCCTGGCGCAAACCTATTACGCCTTGTTTTTCACGCGCTGGATTACACATTTTTGTGCGCCTTTGTTTTTCTTTCTGGCGGGCACTGGCGCATTTTTCTACGGCAGGCGCAGAACGCCGCAGGCGCTGAGTCGCTTTCTGTGGACGCGCGGACTCTGGCTGATTTTCCTCGAATTCACCGTGGTCGGCACCGCCTGGACTTTTGTTTTTCCTTCCGGAAATTTTCTCGTGATCTGGGCCTTGGGCGCTTGCATGGTCCTGATGGCAGCGATTGTCCGGATGCCCCTGCGTTGGGTCGCGGCCTTCTCTGGAGTCATGATTCTGGGCCACGATCTGCTGGATCCCCTTCGCCCGCGGCAGTTTGGTTCGCTCGCCTGGCTGTGGACGATCCTGCACGTCAGAGGTGGCGCACTGCTTCCGTTTCACGTGCAGAAGTTTGTGCTGTTTCCACTGATTCCTTGGGTCGGCGTGATGGCCGCAGGTTATGTTTTTGGCTCAGTGTATTCGCTCGAGAAGGAGCGCCGGCGAAAGCTGATCGCGCAAATCGGTCTGGGTCTGACCGTGGCTTTTGTCGTTCTTCGCTTGACTAATCTGTACGGAAATCCTCCGGTCGGATTGGGTGGCGTTTCTCAAGGCCCGTGGCACATTCAGCCGACCGTGGAAAAGACTGTGATTCTTTTCTTCGATGTCGAGAAGTATCCGCCGTCTTTGCAATTCCTTCTGATGACGCTTGGCCCTTCTCTGCTGCTGCTGGCCTGGCTCGACAAGAAACTCGATCAGAAAGACGGCAGGCAAAGGATTTCGCCGGCGCTGTCCCCGCTCTTGACGTTCGGGCGCGTGCCCATGTTTTTCTATATCCTGCATCTGTATCTCATTCACTCGCTGGCCGTCCTGGTGGCAGTGCTGTCCCATCAGCCGTTCACCTGGCTCTTGAACGGCAGCTTTCTTGGTGCTCCCGACGGCTGGGGATACAATCTGCCTTTCGTTTACCTCATGTGGATCACGGTGGTGGTCATTCTCTATTTCCCGTGCCGATGGTATGAGGGAGTCAAGCAGCGCCGCAAGGATTGGTGGCTGAGCTACATCTGAGGGCCACAGCGGTCGCGGGGAGAACAGCAGATTCCTCGGCGAGGACGGCTGACATTTGCGGACCCTGGGTCAGATCACAATCGCTTCTTTGTACTCCCCAAACACTCTCCGCATGGTGTCTGAGATTTCACCTACCGTGGCGTGAGCTTCCACAGCAGCGACGATATGCGGCATCAGATTTGTTCCTGAACGGGCTGCCTCTTCCACGTTCTTCAGCGAATCTGCCCAAGGCTTGACGTCGCGACGGGCGCGCAGGGCACGCAACCGTTCCACCTGCTTGCGTTCCAGGGATTCGTCGAGTTGCAAGGTGGGGATGGGTTTTTCTTCTTCCACGGTGAAGCGGTTCACTCCCACCACCACCGCCTCGTTGCGGTCCACCTGTTGCTGATATTCGTAGGCGGCATTTTGAATCTCCTGCTGCACATAGCCGCGCTCGATGGCTTTCAGCATTCCCCCGAGAGCTTCGATCTTGTCCAGATACTCCCGCGCACGTTTCTCGATTTCATTGGTCAACGTTTCAATGTAATAAGACCCGGCGAGCGGGTCGACGGTCTGGGGTACTCCGGATTCGTAAGCCACAATTTGCTGTGTGCGCAGCGCCGTGCGCGCGGCCTGTTCGGTCGGCAGGGCGAGTGCTTCATCGTAGGAATTCGTGTGCAACGATTGCGTGCCGCCCAGAACCGCCGCCATGGCCTGAATCGCAGTTCGGACAATATTGTTCTCCGGCTGCTGCGCGGTCAGCGTGGAGCCGGCGGTCTGGGTATGAAAGCGCAGCATCCACGAGCGCGGACTCCTGGCCTTGAAATGCTCACGCATAATGCGGGCCCACATGCGGCGCGCGGCGCGGAACTTTGCGACCTCTTCCAGAAAATTGTTGTGCGCATTGAAGAAAAACGAAATACGCGGTGCGAACTTGTCCACATCGAGACCCGCGTCGATAGCGGCCTGCACATATGCGATGCCATTGCTCAGCGTGAATGCGACTTCCTGCACCGCCGTCGATCCCGCTTCGCGCAAGTGGTAGCCGGAGATCGAAATCGTGTTCCACTCGGGGACGTTTTCGTTCGTCCATGCGAATAGGTCGGTGATGATGCGCATCGCCTGCTTGGGCGGGTAGATATATGTTCCTCGCGCGATGAATTCTTTGAGGACATCATTCTGCACCGTGCCGGAAAGTTTGCGGATATCAGCACCCTGACGGCGAGCTACCCCGACATAGAGGGCGAGCAGAATCGAGGCCGTGGCATTGATAGTCATGGAAGTGGAAATCCTGGTCAGCTCGATGCCATCGAAGAGGCGCTGCATGTCTTCGATGGAATCGATGGCCACACCGACTTTGCCGACTTCCCCCACGGCCAGCGGGTGGTCGGAGTCCAAGCCAATTTGGGTGGGCAGATCGAAGGCGACGGAGAGTCCGGTGGTCCCGTTGGCCAATAGATACTTGTAACGCTTGTTGGATTCCTCGGCGTCGCCCATGCCGGCGTACTGGCGCATGGTCCAGAGGCGTCCGCGGTGCATGGTGGCCTGCACACCGCGGGTGAATGGATACTCTCCAGGATAGCCGACTTCCCGGTCATAGTCCCAGGCTTCAAGATCGGCGGGGGTGTAGAGCGGGCGGACGGCGATGTGAAGGTCGGAGTGCGGGTCTGACTTTAGTTTCTCGGCCATGACGGAGAACCTTTAACCACGAAGGACACAAAGGCCCACAAAGGACAACCCTCCACTTGAGATCTCATGTTGGTTCAAAGTTTGTGTCCCTCCCCCTGAGTGGATTTCCTTTGTGTACCCTTGTGTGCTTTGCGGTTAACGGTTTTATGTCTTTTTCCACACTCTCCAAAACGAACTCACGCCGAACCACCCAAACAGCCCAGCAAAGCACATTGCCAGCACCACTCGGCTGGACGTTGCGTGGCCGGCCTGATACTTGGCGAACTCGCGAAAGAAGGCGATAACTCCGATCCCGGCTAAGAATAAGAAAACAAAACCTGTCACCTCAAGCCACAGTTGCCCGAGAACGCGCACGAAGTGGGATGCGGTAGCGCGCGCGGCTTTCGTAACCGCGCCGAAGGTTCGGCTCCGGCGGGTGTGTTGCGATATCATCCGGCCCGCTACTCGTGCCGCAATTCCCAGCTTTCGACTGGTGGAGACGCTCGACATTCCCATGATTTTATCAATATTTGAAGAGCAGGGTTTCGTTTATCCGGCTTCAGCGGTACAATATCGCGGGCGCAAGCAGTCCGGCGGCGAAGCATTGTTAGGGTTGGCTGCATCTAACTGGTTAGTGGGCAGGGGTGAGTTTTGCTCCTCCCTGAGGATAAACTCAAAGGCTTGGCAGTGGGATCCTGCAAGGGGGTTACGTGGACCAGCAATTGAAGCAATTGATGAAGGAACTGGGCGAGGCGATCAATGAGTCACTAGCTGATTCCGAGCCCATTGCGGATGTCGTTTCCCGGATCAAAGAGGGCGGCTACGATATCTTCCTGGTGCTGGAAGCGACCATCGGAGTCAGCAAGCCCGGCGAAAAATCCAGCGACAAGACCTCCCTGGTGACCACCCTCACCAGCAATCCCGATTTCAAGATCAGCGATCAGGATCTGAAATTCCTTAAGTCGCTACGCATCAAGATCGAGGACGAAGCCGCCTAAGATTGCCCAATAGAACTGTTCCAGCCATTTACGATTCCGCGAAAACTAAACTGTAGGAACGTAGCTCGCTACGTTTCTACAGCCATGCTTTCAAGGGCACGAGCGAGGACGCCCGCGCCCGCCTCGTTCTAAAGACGATATCGGCTTTGAAACGATATTATTGATGAACATGTATCAGCCAGTCCCGAGAGTGCCTGATTTCCCCACCATGGAGCGCGAGATGCTGCGCTTCTGGGAAGAGAAACGCATTTTTGACAAATTGCGCGAGCAGAATGCGCAGGGCCCACGCTGGTCTTTCCTCGACGGACCGATCACCGCGAATAATCCCATGGGCGTGCATCACGCGTGGGGACGGTCGTTGAAAGACATGTACCAGCGCTACCACGCCATGAACGGCCAGGCGCTGCGCTACCAGAACGGATTCGACTGCCAGGGCCTCTGGGTCGAAGTCGAGGTAGAAAAAAGCCTTGGCCTGGGGACCAAACGCGAGATTCGCGATTACGGTATTGAGAAATTCGTTCGCGCCTGCAAAGAACGCGTCCTGACTTACGCGGCGCGGCAAACCGAGCAGTCGATCCGCCTGGGCTATTGGTGTGATTGGGACAACCCTAACGTTTTGCTCGCGTTGCGCGACGCGCTGGCTGATGGAGATCGGGTCGTAACCGCCAAACTCCCCAGCGGGCTCACCGAAACTGCGCGCGCCAGCGAGATCGTCCGCAAGCTGGGCTCAGCCGAATACGGCGGCAGCTACTTCACTTTTTCCGACGAAAACAACTACACGATTTGGGGATTTCTCAAAAAGTGCCACGAGCAAGGATTCATCTACCGCGGGCACGACGTAATGCCCTGGTGCGGACGCTGCGGCACGGGCCTGTCGCAGATGGAAGTGGCTGAAGGCCGCCGCATCACCACGCATACGTCAGTCTTCGTGCGTTTCCCCATAAAGGGTCAGGAAAAAACTGCGCTGCTGGTATGGACGACGACTCCGTGGACGCTGGCTTCGAACGTTGCGGTCGCGGTGAATCCGGAGATGACCTACCTGAAGGTCTGGCACGGCGACTGGATTTACTACATCGCCAAGGCGAATTTCGAGCGCGACCGCGTCCAAGAGTTACAAGTCGAAGGCAAGCACGAGAGTCACAAACTGCCTTCGATCCGTACCATCCTCAAAGGCAGCGGCACGATTGAAGTGCTGGAGGAACTTCCCGGCAGCAAACTGCTGGGGCTCACCTACACCGGCCCCTTCGACGATCTCCCGGCGCAGAACACGCCCGGCGGCGTTTTCCCCTACGGATCTACCGGAGCAGGCAAGACCGCCGCTGAGTCGCATCGCGTCATCGCATGGAAAGAGGTCAGCGAGGCCGAGGGCACGGGGCTCGTCCACATCGCTCCCGGTTGCGGCGCGGAGGACCAGGAACTCGGCAAGGAAAACAATCTCCCATTCATCGCGCCCCTCGATGAAAGCTCAGTTTTTCAGGAAGGCTTCGGACAGCTCACAGGACGCAATGCCAATGAAGTAGCCGATGAAGTAATAGCTCTGCTGAAAGCCAAAGGGCTCCTGGTGGCCCGCGAACGCTATCCCCACGTCTACCCGCACTGCTGGCGTTGCAAGTCCGAACTGGTCTTCCGCCCAGTGGACGAATGGTTCATCCGCATGGATTGGCGCGACCGCATCGAACGCACGGTCCCGACCATCCGATGGATTCCAGAAGAGGGCGAAGCCCGCGAACTGGACTGGCTGCACAACATGCGCGACTGGATGATTTCTAAGAAGCGCTTCTGGGGACTCGCTCTTCCCATCTGGGTCTGCGGCGAGTGCGACCATTTCACTGTGATCGGAAGTCGCGAAGAGTTGAAAGATCGCGCCGTCGAGGGCTGGGACACCTTCGAAGGCAATTCCCCACATCGCCCGTACATCGATGCCGTCAAGATTCGCTGCGAAAAGTGCGGCGGCTTGTCGACGCGAGTCGCGGACGTGGGGAATCCCTGGCTGGACGCGGGCATCGTGCCCTTCAGCACCATGCGCTATTCCACCGACCGGGCCTACTGGGAGAAGTGGTTCCCCGCCGATCTCGTGCTCGAGAGTTTTCCCGGCCAGTTCCGCAACTGGTTTTACTCCATGCTGGCGATGAGTGCGATGATCGACGGCCGCGCACCCTTCAAGGCTTTGTTGGGGCACGCTCTGGTCCGCGACGCCCGCGGCGAAGAGATGCACAAGTCGAAAGGCAACTCCATCGCATTCGACGAAGCCGCCGAAGCCCTGGGCGCCGAGGTCATGCGCTACATCTACGCGGAACAAAAGACCGCGCAGAACCTCAACTTTCCCGACTTGCATCCGACCGGCAACTTTGGTCAGACGATCGATGGCGAGGCGCGGCGCAAGCTCCTGACCTTCTGGAACTGCTACAGCTTCTTCGTCAGCAATGCCCGATCCGATGGCTGGAAGCCGGGCCCCGCGGTTCCAATCACCAATCAGCTGGACCGCTGGGTCTTGAGTCGGTTGCAACGTTTGGTGGAAGCAGCCCGCAACGCTTTCGACAATTACGAACACTACAAGTTGATCGAGGCATTTCAGATTTTCGACGACGAGTTCTCCAATTGGTATCTGCGCCGCTCCAGACGCCGGTTTTGGGCGAACGAAGCCGATGCGTATCAGACCATCTACACCGTGCTCACAACCGTAACCCGGGTGATGGCGCCAGCGCTGCCGTTCCTGACCGAGGAGATCTACCGCAATCTGGTGTGCTCGGTCGATCCCTCAGCCCCTGCGTCCGTCCACTTGACTCGTTATCCACAGGTGGACGCCTCCCTGATCGATGAAGCGCTGGAGCAGAGCATCGACGCGGTCATCCGCATCAAGAACCTTGCCCTGAGCCTGCGGACCCAGAGCAAGACCAAGATCCGCCAACCATTGAGCACGCTGTACGTCCGCCCCAAAGATGCTGCGGACCGCCGCGTCCTCGAAAATCCCGAGTACGCCGCGCAGATTCTCGAGGAGACCAACGTCAAGAAGCTGGTTCTGATCGAAGACGAAACCACGCTGGTAAAGCCGATCTTCAAACCCGACGCCAAGAAACTAGGCCCGCGAGCAGGAAAGTACCTTAAAGCGATCGCACAAGCGCTGAGTCAGGCCGACCTCAAAGCACTGTTAAAGGGTGGCCCCTACCCTTTACAAGTCGAGGGGCAAAGCTTCGAACTGGCACCGGAAGAAATCCTCACGACGTACGAAGGTCCCGAGAACCTGAAGGCCACGCAAGAACAAGGCACATTCCTGACCCTCGACACCACGCTCACCCCCGAACTGTTACAGGAAGGCCTGGCCCGCGACTTCAACCGCCTGGTCCAGGATCAGCGCAAAGCCATGAACCTGAATATCTCCGACCGCATCACAGTCAGCTATTCCGCCTCGCCGAGAATCGCCGAAGCCATCGCCGCGCACGAGTCATATCTGCGCCATGAACTGCTCGCCGAGCGCTTGGAACCAAGCTCTTCGCAGAATGGCGGAGCCAAGCTCTCGTTAAGCGGCGAAGAAATACTGGTCACGATCACGCGAGCTTGACTGGTCGGATACTGGTAATAGCTGTCCGGGTTTCTTGGTGTGAGAAGCGATTTTTCTGCAGCAGCTGCGACGGCCTTGTTTTTGGCACCTGGGTTAGCTATCATTTCGCGCCATGCCGATTGGAGACTTCGCCGGAGAGTATCAAGCCAAAACGGACGAAGAACTCCTGCGATTGGCGATGGATTCGGACCAATTAACCTCCGAGGCCCAAGCCTACCTCACAAGCGAATTTGCACAGCGTGGGATTAGCGCGGAACAGGTACGCGCTTTTCGCGAGAGACCTGAACCTATCGTATCGTCTCCGATACTTCCGGGAAGAGACCCCTATACAATCGGTCCGCCCCTGCCTTCGGAGACATCCAAGGCACCGTGGCGACCGAAAATTGCGGGCCGCATCGCTTTCTTCTTTGGTCCCGTCGCCGGAGCGTTGGTCGTCGTCATCAGCTTACGACGCATGGGGTACCCGCAAAAGCGCCAAGAAAGTCCTGCTTCTCGCACTCGGCATGGCGGCGGCAGAGGGTGTAATTATCTTCTTCATTCCCGACGCGCTGTCAAGACTTGTAAGTTTTGGTGCGGAGATTGGGTTCCTGTTGATTTTCCCTGTTTTCATGGAGAAAGAGTTCAGCGAATGGCAAGCCACTCACCCGGGTGCCATGCCGTCCAACGGCTGGAAGGCGATTGGGTGGGGCGTGGTCGGAACTGCCGTGCTTGTTGTGATTTTCTTCCTCATGTTCATAGCGCTATCAAAACTCCGTCCCGTAGGTCATTGACTCTTTAGAAAAGCAAGAGCGATTTCGATGAGAGTCGCGGCGGGTGGCCCTGGTTTTCACACAGCCAACGAGTCCGACGCGCGGTGCCCCGTCCTTTTCGCGTTCGGTGCGAAGGGCCGGTTGCCCGTGACATCAAATCTTATCCCCCGGATACCGCCCAATGCGAAAAGAGGCATCGGGTTCGGAGAGGCGGAGGAAGTCTTTTCGCACCCATATTACCTTGACCAGCGCTCGGATTGGCCCGAACAGTACCGGGCGATCGGTTGGGTGGGAGAGCACTTGTACGCCGTCATTTTTGAGGTACGGGAGGACGAGGAAGGAGAATATTACCACCTCGTCACTCTCTGGAAAGCCACCAGGCAGGAGCACAAACTTTATGAAGAACACTCGGAAGCCGCGCAAGCCAGTGCCGGCCGAAGCCATCGCCGGCCTTGCCGACCAGGGCAAGGACGTCTCCCGGTTCTTCACCAACACCGGCAAAATGATGGGTCCGATCCAGAGAGTGAATGTTGACCTGGCGTCGGGCATGCTGGAAGAACTGGACCGCGCCGCCAAGGAGTTGAATATCAGCCGCCAGGCGGTGATCAAGACCCTCATACGGCAAGCGCTTGACCAACAGTACTTGCAAGAGGGATCCGCCCCTCGGTTCGGCGTAGGTACCACTACTGAGATCGACGCCAGCGTCGAATTCTACGATCTCAAGACCCACTCCGGCATCATCGTGCAGTTGCCGGGATCGGGCGGAAATCAGATCTTCAGCGGAGCAGACGTGGAGTTCGATCCGGTCCATAAGTTGTTTCTCGTCGCCCAGCCAGTCTCCAGCACAGAACAGGGCGTCAGCAGCATCCAGGTGTACGACACCAAAGGAAACTTGGTCGAGTCGCTGAATGGCTTCAATTTTTCCAATGCGTCCAGCGTAATTCCAGTGCACATCGCCCTCAACCCGGCGCACCGCAGCGGTTTCGTGGACGACCCCGCTGGCATCCGGTCTTTCACCTGCTAGGAGCCCGGGCTTCGTATCCGATCGCCCAGACTTCGCTAGCTCCGGTCATCCAATCCGGCCCGCCTGGATGCTGGAGCTAGCGACTACTCCTGATCTGCAGCTTTGCAGTGCTTGGAGATCGTACGGATGTCCGCCTGCACGTCCGCCACCTCGAGTGGGACACCGTCAACCCCGTGAGCCGTATCGCTGGGATTGCTGCCTGACTTCGTCGGGTTTACACCGGTCTTGATGATCCCGGACCGCACTCGTCCTTTGACTTCGACCTCATGGTGGAGTTGGCTATCGAGCTTGTTCCCGACTCCTTTCAGGACATATACCAGTCCAGTCTTGTCCTCGACCACGATGTAGTTTCCGCGCTGGCCGTCCAGGCAGCCGCGAACGGTGCTGGTGTTGGATGCCGGCGCGCTGCTACTTCCGGTCGATGCTGGCGGGGTTGATGATTGTTGCGCCACACCCCCCGTCGCGATGAACAGTAATCCTGCAACGGTGATCAGACTTCTCGTGCAATCCATAGAACTCCTCCTTGATGCCGATGGTTAGATGTTACGCCGTTGATATAATACAAGCCATTCTCTATATTCTCTATCTTTTTTATATTCTTTGTACCTTCACCTGGCTGGTTGGAAGTAGAGCGCGAGGATGAAAATCACTCCAACAACGGTAGCGATGCCGGCAGTAAGAACGAGCCATTGACGTGTATTGAGCGCCGTCTTTCTTCTCCTGCGAGAGTTCGCCCACGCCTTGTTCCTTCTCCTGCGCACGACCAATACTCGTCGAATGAACAAACCTGTCTCTGTCAGATTCCTGTTGTCTCGTACGTCAAAACAGCCAGGCTCAGGCGATAGTCATAGCCAGCCTGGGCGTAACTGATTTCCGCTTGTGTCTTTTGGAGTTGTGCCTGGCTGAGCTCAACAATCGAACCAAGCCCCAGGTTGTAGCGGGACTGAGCAAGACTTAGCGCCAGGTTGGCCTGCTGCAACAATTGCTGTGTAACCGCCAGCCGCAGGTAGGCTGTGTTTGCATTCAGCCAACTGGTGCGAACGTCGCGCGAGATCAGGTTGCGCATATCCAGCAGCCGTTCCTGGGTTGCTTGCGCCCGGAGATTTGCCTCACGCGCCCTGGCCGTATACAGGAAACCGTTGAACAGCGGAATCTCGACATTCGCGCCGACGGCGCCGTAGGTGTTGTTCAGCGCACTCGGACTGGGAGCAACTGCAGAATTTCCTACGGGCGTGTCTCCAACCGCGCCCATGGCTCGGATACTGGGAAATAGCAGGTCACGTTCCGCGGTTTGGAATTTCCTGGCTGACTGGTACTGGAACTGTAGCGAAAGTATTTCCGGCCGCGCCGAAAAAGCCTGGGAAATCAGATCATCCACATTGCCTGGTGGCGGCGTGAGCGGGCTGGTTTCCTCGATGAGTTGCAAGTCCTGCAAGTTCGGGAAACCAAGCACCATGGATAGCGTAGCGAACGCGGCATTCTCGTTGTTTTGCGCGTCCAGCAGCAGAAGTTTGGCCTGCGCAAGGTTGACGCTTGCGAAACTGAAGTCCAGCTCGGATTTCAACTTGCTCTTGAAAAGCGCTTCCACCTGATCGGCGACGGTCTGGCGTTCATTCACGGTTTGTTGGGCAACCGTGAGCACGGCTTGCGCCTGCAGCGCACTGTAAAAGGCCTTGTTCACCGCCAGAAGTATTTGCTCCTTGGTTGCCACGGCATTCTGGTTCTCGGCCTTGGCGGCATAGTTCGCGCTCGAAACCAGATTCGTAGTGCGACCAAAATCCGTGATCAGTTGCGTAACCATGACCCCGGCCGCGGCACGCTCGTAGATAATCGGATTGTTCAGCGCACCTGCAGTAATGCGACTTCCGGCTTGCGCATCCACACCGGTGAGGTCGCCCGTGGCCGTGGGCCAAAGGTTCGACTTCACCTCCCGCGTCACTTGTTGGGAGGCGAGCGCAATCAGCCGGGCAACCGAAATCTGTGGATTATTCTTTATGGCAAGCGCCTCTGCCTGTTTCAAGGTCAGAGACACTAGCCCGGCAGAGTTGGTCTGGGGAGCGGAAGACGGCTGCGTATTCGCTTGCGGATTAGACCCGCTTTGTGCCGGAACGGTTTGCGGAACCGGGGCCGGCGGCAGACCCTGTGCCGTTTGCACGTCAAGGGACACCTGGGCAAAGCCAAGCAAGGGCAAAGTTAGGAACAGCGCTACAGTGTACTTCTGCTTTCTCTTCATGGGTTAGTCTTCTTCGAAGCCATGCGCTGAAATCCCCTCGCCTTCGTTACGCACAATCCACGAAGGCGAGGTTTTGTACGCTGCTTCACGCAGCGGCCAGACGAAATCGCCGCTCTTCTCTCCGCAACATTTACTAGCCGCTTCTACTCGCGATTCTGACCGCATTCCGAACTGTGATGGACAATCCCCATCCGCATGTCCGGGTCATTCGGCAGATCGAAGTACATGACATGTTTCGTCAAGTGCACCTTGATCGGTTGATCGCGACTAAATTCTGATGGCAGGTAGTTAAACGGCGTTTCGTACCGGCCAACATAGGTTTTGCAGTCGATACGCACAGAGACCTCATAGGTGTAGTACCGCGAGGTCAATGGTGCGTCAGACGGGTTGCTGCCCCCGATCGCGTATTCAGGGGAGTAGACTTTCTGCTTCTGTACCTCGACCACAGTTCCCTGCACGTATGCATTCGACTTACTTTGCGTTGGAGACGCGTTCAGCATTGGCACGATCACCAACACCGCGACAGCGATAGAAATATTTTTCTTCATGATCTTCTCCAAAGGCTTGCCTGCTGAAATCTCAGGGCATGACGCCCACTGATCGAACAAAGGTTCCGCTGTGGAACCTGTTCACAGATTTCTCGAGAAGGCAATTCAGCAGGAAGGAGGAGGCCGGCTGTAGAGAAGATCTTCCGAATAAAGTTGAGTAACGGGAGGAACGGCGGGCAATGCCGCCACCGCAACCCCTGACGGCTCGAACAACACAAACGTTGCAGCTGGCGCCAACCAATGCAAACCGTCATTCAACAGATGCTGCCGCTTGGCATCGAGAGACTGCGACGTTACGATCTTTGCCGCAGCCTCCTGTTGAACTACCGTGCCGTATCTGGTTGCGACACTAACTGCGAGAGAAAGAACGGCGCCAAGAATTAGCGCTATACGCCAAGCACTCGTGTGTCGTCTTTCCCTCATTCTGCTGGCTCCCTAGGCAGAACCTCTGCCACCTGCTGCTTGCGCTTGCCATAAACCAGCAGATACGCCGCAGGCACGATAAAGATTGTCAGGAGAACTGACGAAGTGAGGCCCCCGATGATCGCTCGAGCCATGGGCGTGTACTGTTCTGCGCCAGTCCCCAGCTTCAGCGCCATGGGAGTCATGCCGATAATAGTGGCCAGAGAAGTCATCAAAATGGGCCGCAGGCGCACGCGGCAAGCGGTAATGACAGCATCGGCTGCCGACAAACCTTGCCGCTCGAGACTGTGAGCGAAGTCAACAATAAGAATGCTATTTGAGTCTGCGATGCCCACCAGCATCAACACCCCCATCAGCGACATGACATTCAGCGTGCTGTGGGTCAGCGGAAGGATGATCAGCACGCCGACAAATCCCATCGGGATTGCCAGCATGATCAGGAAAGGATCGACGAAAGACTTGAACTGCGCCGTCAGAATCAGAAACAGCAGGAGGAACGAAATCAGAAAGCCAAGCGCAAAGCTCCTAAACGAGGCCTCCATGCCCTGCACCATCCCCCGCACATTGACTCGTACGTTGCCAGGAATGTTGGTTTTCGCCAGAATGTCGCGGATGGAACTGGTTGCGCGGCCCAAGTCCTCTCCGGTTGGAGTCACGTAAACATCCATGGCGCGCTGGATTTGATAGTGGTCAACTTCCGTCGGGGTTTGAACCTGCCTCACGTTCACCACGTTGTTGAGCACCGTAATCGGCCTGCCTTGTCCCCCGCAGGCCCATGCCGGCTGCGTACTCCCAGAACCGGTCGGGCCGCAGCCGCCTCCGTTGGCAGGATCTCGAAGGGGAATCTGTCCGAAATCAGCCATGTCGTGAATGGCCGATTGACCTTTCTCGAAGAACTGTACCGTCAGGTAATAATCGTTTCCGCTCTTGCGATCCACCCAGTAGTTGGGAGCGATCATGTAGTTCGAATTGAGCGCGGTGATGACGTTGTCCACCACGTCTTTCTGAGTAAGGCCTAGCTCTCCCGCATGCACCCGGTCAACATCCAGGCGCAGAGTGGGGTAATTCATGTCCTGCGGAATGTATACTTGGCCCACTCCTGGCACCTGCCGAATCTGTGTGGCCAGGTTCTGCGCGATCCCATAGATTTGCGTCAGATCGGGGCTGCTCACTTGCACATCAATCGGCGCGGGCATCCCGGCATTCAGAATGGCGTCCACCATCGAGCCACTGGAAAAGAATGTCCGAATGTCCGGAAACTGTTTTGCCATCCGGTTCTGAACCCGGTCCATGTAGTCGAAGCTGCTCAACCGGTGCGGCTCGTTCAACTGCACCTGGACCGTCGCGGTGTAGGCACCAGCGTTGGTGGTATACAACGCGGAGAAATCCGGAACTACACCAATATTCGAAACGATCAGCTTAAGGTCTTTCGCTTCGACCGTATGGCGAATCAAGTCTTCCACCTGGGCGACATATTGATCTGTCATCTCGATTCGAGTGCCCGTCGGAACTTTCAAATTGATCGTGAACTGCCCCGCATCCGTCTTCGGGAACAACGCCAATCCCAGTAGTGGATAAATTGCCAGGCTGAGCACGAACAAACCACTCAGCGCGGCCACAGTCAGGCCGGGGCGGACCAGCGCCCTCCGCACCCAGTACTCGTAATAATCCAGAAGCTTGTTAAACATCCGATTGAAGCGGGCATTGAACTTGTCCATCCACGATTGGCTGACGGCCTTTACCGGTTCAATCTCGTATTCCTTATGCTGATGCTCCGCCGCGTGCGGCACAGCCTTCAAGAACCGCGAGCAGAACAAAGGAATCACCGTCATCGCCACGACAAACGAGGCTAGCAGCGACAAACAGAACGCCAAAGCCAACGCGGAGAAAAGGAACTTGGACACGCCATACAGAAAAATCACGGGGAAGAAATCGACCACATCCACGAGCGTAGCCGCGAGCACGGCCAGGTTCACTTCGGCGCCACCAACCTCGGCGGCGACCATGGGCACGGCTCCCATTTCCAGATGGCGGTAAATGTTCTCCAGAGAGATCACCGAGTTATCGATGACGCGCGAAAAAGCCAGCGCCATTCCACCCAGGATCATCGTATTGACCGTGCCGCCCATCAGAGCCAGAACGACAAACGCGGCCAGCGCGGATAGAGGAATAGAAAGCAGCACAGCCGAGGTAGCCCGGAAGCTTCCCAGAAAAATCAGGATCATGAGACTGGTAAGAATTAACCCAAGAAAGCCCTCGTGCAGCACCGTGTTGATTGCTTCCTTCACGTACACCGACTGGTCGAACACGATGCTGGTGACCATCTGCTTCGGAATGTCGTATACATGCTTGGTCAGTTCGCGCAGCCCATCCACCACCGCGATGGTGTTGGTATCCCCGCCTTGCTTCATCACCGGGATGTAGACCGATTTTTGCCCATCAATCCGTACGATGTTGGTTTGAATCTGGTGAGCGTCTTCTGCCTTCCCCACATCGTTTACCGTAACCCAGGAGTGCCCTTTGACTTTGAGCGGAAGCTTGCCCAACTGGTCCATGTTGTCGACCAGGCTGTTGGAATAAACAAAATAGTCGTAGGGGCCCATCTTTACGTCGCCGGCCGGGAGGATGAGGTTCGAGTCGTTGACCGCCCCGACCACATCCATCGGGCTCAATTGCCGGGACAACAGCTTGAGCGGATCGACGTACACCATGATCTGGCGGTAGGTTCCGCCAAATACGCCGGGAATCTCCGCGCCCGGCACGACCGCGATCTGGTTGCGAATCTGAAACTGTCCATAATCATGCAATTGAGTTTCGTTGAGACCCTCTCCCTTAACCGTGACCAGCGCCACCGGCAAGCTCGATGCATCAAATTTCAACACGACGGGAGGCAGAGTTCCCGGCGGAAGGCGCTTCAAGTCGGCGAGAGCCAAGTTCGAAAGCTCAGTCACATCCGCGTCAGGGCTCGTGCCCGGCTGGAAGTACACCCGGATGATGCTCACTCCCAGCAGCGATCGAGACTCCATGTGATCGACACCGGCAGCCAGCGTGAAGAAACGCTCAAGAGGATCGGTGATGTCAGTTTCAATATCCTCTGGTGGCATACCCGAATAAAAGGTCGCAACCACTACTTCCGGCAGATTGATGGGAGGAAATAAATCCACCGGCATACGCGCGATGCTGGTCACGCCAATCACCAGGAGCACCAGGCAGATCACGATGATGAAGTACGGATTGCGAATCGAAAATCCTGGCATAGCTTTATCCAATCACACTGCTATCGTGCGTTCTGCTCCTGGTACTGCATCACGGCAACGCCTTGCGGATGAACCTTTTGACCAGCTTTCAGACCGCTGCGGTCGCTGACCACGACTTGCTCCCCCTCGTTGAGTCCAGAAACGATCTCTGCGTCGCTGGTTGTTTGAAGTCCGACCTGCACCGCACGGTCATCCAACTGTCCGTCACGATTCACCACGAGAACCGTCGTCTTATTGCCTTCGTGATTTAAAGCCTGAACCGGCACGGTTGGGACGTTGTCTTTCTGGTCGAGACCAACCTCGGCGTCCGCGTAAAGGCCTGAGATCAGGACGCGGTCAGGATTCGCAACATCTACTTCAGTGTGCATGGTGCGAGTGTCTTCCCTTACATCCACGGAAAACCGCGCAACTTTTCCGGGAAAAGTCCGGTTCAGAGAAGGCACGTGAACACTCACCGGATCTCCAATGCGAATGTAGCGAACGTAAGACTCCGGAATTGGAATGACCAGGCGGAAAAGCTCGTCTTGCGACAACCGCACGATCGGCATTGCCTGCGTACTCGAACCCGTGCCCGCCTGGACGAGCGTGCCCAGGTTCGCGTAACGCTCTGTGACCACGCCCGAGAAGGGCGCCGTAATTTTCGAGTAATCGAATAGCGTCTGGTCGTGGGCTAGTTTAGCTCTGGCCGCCCCCAGTTGGCTCTGGGCCGCTTCGAGCGCTGCTTTCCCGGCGTCGACTTGCGAAGCCGCAGCGAGATCCTTGCCCTGAGCGTCATCCACTTCCTGCTGGGCCACGATCCCGGGCTGGCTCTCGAAGACGCCGTTCAACCGCGTGTATTGCAGGTGCAGCGCCTGATACTGCGCATCGTAGCGTTTCAGTTCGTGATCCGCTCGGCTCACCTGGTTCATCGCGTTCTTGATTTCAGCCTGATCTTCCTGCAGCTGAGCCTGCAGTTCTGGAATCTCCAACGTGGCCATCACTTGCCCAGCCTTTACATGGGTCCCATAGTCCACATTCAATTTCTGCACGTAGCCGGATTCCTTCGCATAAACGTCGATCTCCTGAAAAGGAACCAGCTCGGAAGACAAAGTGATTTGCCGGCTCAGCGTTTTCTTCACCACATTCGTCACGCCCACCGTCACTGCCTCGGCAGCACTGGCCTTCTCATTGCTTCCGCCGCTGCACGAAGACAGTCCCAGCGCCACCGCGACCGCGAGCCCCACAGCCAATGTAGGCGCGGGCGTCCACGCCCGTGCTGCTGCCAATTTGAAGCTCATTCTCAATCAGCCTTTCCCTAGCTCAATCCCTTGACCACCTGCCGTAACTTCTCCACGGAAAATTGCTGCGAACGGCACAACTCGATGACCTTTCGCTCTTCCAGCCGCAATCTGACCGCCACTCCGGGAATTCCTCCAGCAATCGTTCTAGGAACCATCACAACCCCGTGCCGGTCGCCATGCAGAAGGTCGCCCGGACGCACTTCCAACCCACCCACCGTCACCTTCGATCCGAAATCGAAGATATGCGCATACGCATGCGACACCGCCACATTTCCTGCAAACAACGGCAATCCCAGGTCCCTTACGCGCCCCAGATCCCTTACCGCGCCATTGGTGACGTACCCGACGCAGCCAAGCGCCATCAAAATTGCGGAGTGCATGTCGCCAAGAAACGCTCCGACGCCCGGCGATTCGTCCAAGTCTTCCAAAACTGCAATTCGGGGCGCGGGTACTTCAAGAATGCTGTTCCACCAGTCGGTACGGTCGTGATAAGAGCCCGCGATTGGAGGCTCGCCGCTGCGCAGACGAGCCGTGGCCGCATACCCGACCATAGGAGGAAGATCTTCGAAGATGCAGCGGACGCGGGCATCAGCGAACCCAGCATTCCGCAGCCTCACCTGAAACGTCTCGATCGCATTCGAGACCGTGCAGGAATCTAAGCGCCGCAGAGCATCCAACTCCTCGACAGGTATAGCAGGCTCAAGAGCCATGCGAATCCTTTCCACGAACTTTCAATTCACACTATCCGGCCAGATGAATCGGGCGCCACTATGCCGTCTGAGCAGCCAAAAGCCCGCTCCTCACGGCACATAATCGGATCAAGCAAACACAGAATTACGTGCTGCGAATAAATCTAAAGAAGGACTTCAGACGACGGAGGGGGCCTGTTGTACAGGCTGTCGCTGAAAACGTGTTTCGGAAGCAGAGGTCCGGCGGGGGCCAGACAGGTTTCGATCGGGGCCGTCTCGACGCTGCTGAAAGTGGCGCTTGGGGCCACCCATCGCGTAGCATCACGCACCAGGTGCTGCCGTTTGGGATCGACCGATCGCCGATCAGCGGACTTAGTCGTGTGCGATGGAGAAGGTGTAATCCAGAAGCGAGTCGCCAGACTGAACGTCAGCGAGCAAATGGCAATAACGATCAGTGCTCCACGCCATCCGCGCTCACCAACCCTACTCATTATCATGTGCATGCCGCACTCGGCGCTAGGCTCCGCCTCGTGAAATTATACAAGATCAGTCAAACGAAAGCAGACATCACCCAAGTAACCGGCTCTCCCCAAATTGGATACCGGGACCTGGACCTTGGTTGCACGATGGTCGCAGCGCTTAGTGAGCGCTGGCCTTTTCCGCCCCTAGTCCAGTGTTTGACCGGACCAGCAGTTCGTTGAACTTGTGCTGCGAACTCGGCTCGTGGCTCGACAGCGTGCCGACAATCGCTCCGATGAATCCCAGGGGAATGCTTAGAATGCCGGGATTTTCCAGAGGAAACCACGCCTTGGCCTGGATCAGGTGCCGGGCTGCACCCGTCACTGTGGGCGGATCGATCGCCATCAGGCTGGGGCTGACTACGATGAGTCCGATCGAAGCCAGCAAGCCCACGCCGAGTCCCGTGACCGCTCCCGCTGTATTGAACCTGCGCCAGAAAATCGAAAGCACAATCACCGGCAGGTTAGCGGACGCGGCTACCGCAAACGCAAGCGCTACCAGGAAGGCCACGTTCGCAGTCGGTCCCAGCAGGATTGCGATGGTGATTGCCACGCCTCCGACTACAAACGCCGAGATGCGCGCCACCAGAACTTCCTCCCCTGGCATTCGCTCGACTCCGTTGTGGACAACGTTGGTCCAGAAGTCATGCGAAAAAGAAGTGGTCGCGCTGATCGTGAGACCCGCGACGACCGCAAGGATCGTGGCGAAAGCGATGGCAGAGATGAACGCGAAGAAGATGTTTCCCGCCAAAGCCTGCGCCAGCAACGGGGCGCTCATATTTGTGCCCCCGTGAGTCTTTATGTAGTCAGGGCCCACCACCGTCGCAGCCCCGAAGCCGAGGAACGTAGTCATAATGTAGAAACTGCCAATGAGAGCCATCGCCCAAACCACGCTGTGACGCGCTGTCTTCGCGTCCGGCACGGTATAGAAACGTACCAGAATGTGCGGCAGTCCGGCCGTTCCAAAAATCAGCGCCAGACCCAGCGAAATCAGGTCCAGCGGTCCGTAAGGCGGCTTGTAACGAAGCCCTGGCTGCAGGAAGTCTTTGACGACCTCCTGCCCTTTCGCGTCGTGATAGGTCACGTGCCCGATGGCTCCGAAAAAGTCGGCAAAACTGAAATGAAAGTGAGCCATTACAAGAATACTCAACAGAATGGTCCCGGCCATCAGCAGAATCGCCTTGATAATCTGCACCCACGTGGTTGCCAGCATACCCCCAAAAACAACGTACACAATCATCAGGATGCCGACGCCGACCACTGCCTTGTTGTAAGTGACATACCCACCGAGCAGCAACTTCACCAGCGCTCCCGCCCCCACCATCTGAGCGATCATGTAAAACGTGCTGACCGTCAAAGTACTGAGCGATGCCATCGCCCGCACCGGTCTAGGCTTGAGGCGGTACGCGAGCACGTCCGCCATGGTGTATTTGCCGGCATTGCGCAGCGGTTCCGCGATCACTAGTAAGACCGTCAGATAAGCCACCAGCCAGCCCACCGAAAACAAAAATCCGTCGTATCCCTGAAAAGCGATGATGCCCGCAATTCCCAGGAACGATGCGGCGCTCATGTAGTCGCCGGCCACCGCGATCCCGTTCTGCCAGCCTTTGATCTGCCGGCTGGCGGCAAAATACGCGCTGGCCCCGGCCGAGCGCTTCGAAGCCCAGTAGGTAATGCCCAGAGTGATAGCAATGAACACCAGGAACATGACCAGTGCGACACTCGACATGATCTACTTCCCTCCTTTGCCGTTCTCGGCCTTATCAACAATGTCTTTCGCCAGCCGGTCAAAGTTGGCGGCGGCTCGCACGTAGAGGCCAGCGATCAGCCAGGCAACGAAAAACTGAGACAAAGCGAAAAGGTAAGCCAGGTTGACCACGCCAATTACTTTGGTGGACATAAACTGCGGTGCGTACCCGACCAGCACCGGCAATGCGAAGTAGTAGACAACGAAGAACACAAACGCCGGCACAATAAAGATCTTCTTTGTCGCCATCAGATCTTTGAATTGCCGGCTCTCTGCAATCTGGTCCCACACAGCCTGGGACGGCTCAGTACGGTTGGGTACGTCCCCCATGGGTAGCTCCCCTTGTTGGCTCCGGGCGTGGAGACGCAATTGTACTGCGCCGTCGCTTTCCGCGCGAATGGAACTGCAAAGACGGGCAAGAACCTCGCGTCCAGGGAGTACGGCAGTTAGTTTTACGGAATCGCTCAAGAACGCGCGCGCAAAAGAATGGCTCCTCAGGTAGGACTCGAACCTACAACCCTCCGGTTAACAGTTGCACGAACGGCAAAACTGCCAATTACCGGCAATTGCGGTTGATTCTGAAAATGCAGCTCTTACGGTATTTTCAGTCGTGACTGAGTGCTGCTAATTGCGGGGGAGACTCCCTCAAAAAGTCCCCAAAGTATTTTCCGGAGTGCTGGCATTGGTGCGACCTGCCGAGGCGAAGATTGTCTACACGCGAACCCATCAGGTTACATCGCCACACCACCCTGTGTATATTGATCTTAACCATGATGGAATCAACGATTTTGTGATCTCCACGTACTATGCGGGTGGCAAAGGATTCACCTTCGGAATTCGCGTTTATCAGGTCCCAAAGTTACTGGCGCAAACAAAGTCATGGGGAAAGGCAATTACGCCTATGCCTTCCGCGCCGGAGTTGAAATCGGACCTAAAAAGCAATTTAACCCTCCCGATTCCAGAATGGTTAGCTCTGTCCGTAACAACTCGAGCACCAAAACATTTTTTCGTGGTCCGTGGGCCACTGACGGAAAGGGCGTAAAAACTCGTTACCTTGGACTCCGGTTCATTCTTCATGGCAAACTCCACTTCGGCTGGGCTCGGGTGACGATCACATATCTCCCTAAAGATAGAGATCTATTTGGCCACGCTCAAACCATCGTAGCCAACTACCAAATAAAAGGAATTAGGGCTTTGGTACGCCGCTTGTATTCGGAATATGCAGGGAAAGTTTTCGCCAGAAGACGCTCTTCCATTTGCGACTTGAAATATACGCCGAAGAAACAATAGACGAAGACGACAATGCACGCCTTCCGACCACAGAACAAAGCCATGCCCATGAACATCAGGAGAAGGCCGCTGTATAACGGGTGGCGAATGTAAGCATAAGGTCCTTTTTCGATGAGTTCGTGCTTTTCTTGGATGACAACCTCGAAACTCCAATTCCGTCCGAGCGCGCGATGAGATTGAATAAATAAGATCAAGCCGCCTATCGTCGCTAGGTCGGCAAGAATGTTGGTGGTTAGTGTTTGCGGCCAGACGACGCTGCCGCTGTGTGCAGCAACCCACCGTCGGAAGACGAGAATAAGAACGACGAAGGCAACGAACAACCAGAATCGGACTTGGAGTCGCCGCTTTTCACCATGGCTTAAGTGAATGGCCTTAATAGCCGTGTACAAAATAAAGACTCCAAAGCACAAGGCGATCAACAACCCTGAAAAATAGGTCATCAAGTTGGTTTATCACAGTGACGCGCGGTTAGGCCGCGAGTGATTCAGTCGCAGAGTTTTGGATGTGCGCCCACCTTGGATGCCGTTGCTGTTATCATCAGTGACTAGTGTGTCATGATCGGTGTCAACTACGGTATTCAGGGTATTGATCCGGCAGGCGGAAACGTTGGACAGTAGGATATTCTTACATTCTCCCTTCCTCGTCGCCGTCCGTCGACCTGTACGACGTGGCCCGAACAGCAGCCTTCAAGGGTAAAGGTAGGCTCTCGTGCCATACTCTATTCTCATCGTCGACGACAGCACTATCGTGCGGCGTTTGATCCGCACCAACATCGAAGCATCCTGCACTTGGCGAGTCTGTGGTGAAGCAGAGAACGGCGAGGTAGCGGTTGAGAAAGTCAAGGAACTTCCCCCCGATATAGTGATCCTGGACTTCCAGATGCCCGTTATGAATGGGCTTGAGGCCGCGCGCCAGATTGCTCTTGTTGCCCCTGCCACGACGATGGTGATGCTTACGATGCACAACTGCGAGGAACTATCGAAACATGCTCGGGCCGCTGGTATCAAAGACGTTCTCTCAAAATCCGATGGTGTCGCGGACCATCTCATTACCTCGCTGGAACTGCTGTTGAACTCCCGCGAAGCGAAGGACCATCGAAAAAGGGCGATCAGCATGTGACCGCCATCTTTAGTGCAGCCAACTTGGTGCGTCACGAAGGGAGGACTGACCTTTCCGGCGCAAGGCGGAGAGCCAACAGGCCGCACTATTCTCGATTCACACTCAGGCGGCCCGAACCTCGCCTGATGAGTTGTCCGTACTTTGGGGGCCAAAAGAGACCAGCCGTCCCGGTTCCTGATCCGTTACCACACTTCTCTTACATAGCCAGAACAGGAAGAACACCGATACGATCCCGAGGGTAAGCCAAGCCGTCAAGAACAATCGCAGGAGATGCATTTGGATAACCTCCCCAAAGCAGGCGACGCGGCGACCGGCATCATACCATATAGCAGTCGCGATATACCATTTATGTTAGATCGCTTGCCCCCTTTATCCGCGTTAGGGAGCGACAAGTCACACCGAACCGAGGAGTAAGGTGTCGGCATACAGGGATACCGAAATCCCTGCGGCCAACCTCATTCAGAAACAGATTGACACGGTAGGATTGGGAACCTTCGGCGGCGCAACAGACGTGGAGCGGCGGGAATATGAAGAGCGGCGGAAACGCATTGACGAACTGCAGACGAACTCCAGCGCTTCAACACCGCCGCGTAATTACTTCGCTACGAATCATCTGCAAGAAAAAGGCCGGACGCTGTAGATCATCCGGCCTGAAATGTGCGGTATGTGGGGGAGCGGTCGTGAGGGTCCGAATGTCACGGCTATTAAGGATGATTTGCCGCCGACGCTAACCCAAGACCGCTAACGAAGAACGCGTTGATAAACCCTAACGCGCACATCGGACGCAGGCAATACAGCGAATACCGTAGGCACGTTTCGTGACAAATGAGCTTTTCCTTTCGAACCCTCTGAGCATCACCATCATCCATAATTTATATGGGAATTGAACTCGATGAGTTCGCATTCATCAGGAGAGAGAAAATGAAAATTAGGGCTAAATTCGCCTCGATTCTTGTGGCGACGTGCATATTGTTTTTTTTAAGTATGCCGGCAGTTGCGCGACCCTCGCCTCAAGATCAGGGGACCTCCCAAACGCAATCCATGCACAAGGACGAGAAGCAAAGGGCTGAGCCTAGCTCCGGCAAGGAGGTCGGGAAGGGCGGTGAGGACATTGGCAAAGGTGCTGGCAAGGGGGCTGAGAGTCTAGGCAAAGGCACTGCAGGGGGCGCTGGCAATCTCGTTACCTTGCACCCCGGCAACGCCGCTGCTGATGTGGGTAAAGGCGCGGGTGGCGCGGCCAAGGATGTCGGAGTCGATACTGGGAAGGGCGCGGCCAAGATCGGCAAAGGAAGCGCCAAGGGAGTAGGGAAGTTGGGCAAGAAGATCGTAGGCAAGGGCGACAAGGACAAAAAGGAATCCGACGTGGCGGATTGATCTACCTGCAAACTACGCGCTGCCCCAAATCTTGCCGTCCATGTACCCGAGTCGTCAAAACCTGTCTGACCGCCGCAACGATCCTGCTCCTGGCAAGCTTCACGAATGGCGCGTCAGGCAGCGCTCCAGAACACGTGAAAAAAGGGCGATCAGCATGTGACCGCACTCTTTAGTGCAGCCAATTTGCCCGTGCGTCACGAAGGGAGGACTGACCTTTCTGGCGCAAGGCGGAGAGCCCACAGGCCGCACTATTCTCGATTCACACTCAGGCGGCCCGAACCTCGCCTGATGAGCTGTCGGTACTTTGGGGGCTGAAAGAGACCAGCCTTCCCGGTTCCTGGTCCGTTACCACACTTCTCTTACACAGCCAGAACAGGAAGAACAGCGAGACGATCCCGAGGGTAAGCCAAGCCGTCAAGAACAATCGCAGGAGATGCATGTGGATAACCTCCACAAAGCAGGCGATGCGGCGACCGGCATCATCTTGCGAGTCCAGCCGATCGTATCGTCCCCGGCAATGGTAAGAGCGCATGCGTTGCCCGTCGCTACCGCGATCCAACCGTAAGCGAAGTGCTCGGCTTTCGTACTAGGGCACAGCTACCAGTGCCGCTGTAAGACCCTGTGAAGTTAGAGCCACCACCTCCAGTACCACCCCCAATTACATAGGCTTTGAAGTCTTCCGGTGTTCCGGCATGATCCGAGTTCTTGTACTTGCTGGCTTTGTTGTCGTCAACTGGCTTGACGCCCAGATCGTTGTACTTCCGGCTGAAATCGGTGTAGACAGCGGCGGCCCATTGCCAGTTAACCGTGAGACCAGAGGTGTCGCTGGAGAAGGTGGCGTGCCAGATCACGTCCTTAATCCCGCCTGGAAGACCGCTAGCGGGCACAGCGAAAGTAAGACCTGTCAACAGGTCATTGCCAGCGAGCCCGGACGAAGGCAGTTCGGTCTTCCAGCCTAACGGGTTGCCGATTTCGTGGGACAACCTAGTAAACTCTGTCGTGGCGAGAGTGATGGAACTCGAAAACGTAATCTGGGAATCGGGCACGGTCAGTTGATACATGTGACCGTTTGCCGTGAAGGTGATTCCCGCGTGCGTGGCAAATATCGTCGCGGGTGCGCTGCCTATGCCATTCACCTTGAGCACTGCGTTGAACCAAACATAGTCGCCAGCGGCAATAGCCGTGCCGTTGAAGTTTGATTCAATCGCGCTGGTACATTTAAAGGGGTGGGCGAAGGCCGATGTAGCTGCAAGCAGCAAGACACAAATGGTTGATGTTCTTAGTTGTTCGCGAATTCTGATGCTAGGTGTCCTTTCAAAACCGTTCGCACTGTTAGGAGAGAGGACTTAGCATTGCACAGTCCGTAGGTGAGGAAACGCGGCGTCCTGAGACTCGTCAGTTCCAGGACGCCTCCGACTCGGTAGCCCTCCCCCGAGAGCCACGAAGACCGCTAATGATGGGCATAAACCTTTTTCTACTCAATACGGTACGCACTGTACGAATGCGTTAGAAAACACTTATGGGCGGGGTTGCTAGCGGGTTGGTTCACCGGAGTCAGCGCAGACCGGGGTGGGGCAGGATGAGGGTGTTCAAGTTTCCAAGATGCGTGACCGGCATTTCAAACACATCCCACATGCACATCCAGCCGAGTCATTGGGTGATTCAGCTTTCCAACTGTTGAATACATCACTTGAACTCGACCCTATGGAATAGTACTGTGGCTACCACGAGTAGGACGACGACTGCCAATATGATGGTGCGAGTATTCCCGCGTCTTGTACGACTTCCGCGTGCTTTGGCAGTCCCCGCGGTTCTTGTAAGTCGTTGTAGAACCTAAAAACGCTAGACTGTCACAGCAGCGTTCTGTTCGTTCGAATTTCGATTTACTGTCGGTGATGCCGAGAATCTGTTTGTGGGCAACAGAGCCGGGGATTTCTGAGCTTGCGCAAACGTAGGAACGTGGGGACACTTCGCCTGAAGGGGATTAACGCCCTTCGGACCTTCACCTCGGAAGAAGCAATTGTTTCCTTTCGCGGTTTTTCGTTCGCGGCGCGAATAACTTGACGGGCTGCCCACGCGGCCCATGTGGCAGGTGTCGCAGCGGCAGGCGGTGCTTCACTCTCCAGAACAAATGCTCTGCGATCCTTCGAGATCAAAGAATGTACCGTTGTCCAACACTATCTCCACGGCCCGCACGACTTCACTCCCTCTGCCCTTGGTCACCGCTCCTCGAAATCCCGCTTTTCGTGCCTCTTGCGCCAGCTGAGGCGATACCTGTTGCACGGTCAACAAGAGCGTGGCAGTCAAGGGACAGAGTTTGAAGATTTCCCGCGCAGCCTCCAGTCCATTCTTTTCAGGCATCGCTAAGTCAATAATGGCGACGTCCGGCGCAAGTTGCTTCGTCTTCTTAACAGCATCATTGCCATTGGCTGCTTCACCACATACCTCCCAGCCCAGGCGATCCTCCAGTATCCTGCGTAGCAAGCGTCGGATTGGCAAGTCGTCATCCGCGATCAAAATCCGAATTGGCATGACTTTATGTCCTAAGAACGCACGATGCCCGTCCCGAACCCACGCTTTTACGCCTGAGATCGAAAGTTTCGTGAATGCTGGCACAAGACCACCCTCTTCTCAATACAGCGTAATCCCTAGAACTAGTGATTAGGCGGATTCCAGAATGCGCGGACAGCCTGCCAGCGGGTCTACAGTATTCACGGTATTGCCGCCCCTGGCGCAGTCAACTGCTTTCATTAGGATGAGTGAAATGGCCTGTGGGTGTTGAAAAACTCCGTTTTCCTCAAAACAGCGAAAAATTGGGGGATAGAAAATGTCCGGATCGATCCGGCCACGGTTCGGCAGAACTCAGCACTGGGAGCAATAGCATGCTGGATGGGAAAGCCACTGTGACCATGTTACAGAGAGAGCGGCCCTCCACAAGTTTCTTTCAAGCTCTCCGGCCGCGCATTCGTCACCGCAAGCTCGGTGCGAACGGAACTCAGTTTTCGGTTCTAGGTTCTGACGCTGGTTAGGAAAAGGGCAGATAGCGGCGGTAAAGTCAGGGACAGGGAGAAAGGACGTCCATGAGAACGCACTGGTACGGCTTCTACGCCGCCCAGGTTTCCCCAACCTGCGCCTCCGTAAATCAAAGCATCACTGTTCAGGGTCTCTTTCCAAAACCCTTCTCTAGGAACTCCTACCCGGTAGTTCTGTCGCGGCACTGGTGTGAAGTTGAAAGCAATGAGGATGAGATCGTCCATCGTCTTCGTCTTTCGAATCATGGTCAGAGTGCTCTGCTCGCTATCGTTACAGTCGATCCACTCGAAACCGGCGGGATCGCTGTCCATCTCGTGCAGCGCTGGCTGTGCTCGGTATAGACGATTGGCGTCTGTCAGCCACTTCTGTAGGCCCTGGTGCGGAGGGTATTCCAGCAACTGCCAATCCAGGCTGTCGTCGTGATTCCACTCCCGCCACTGCCCAAACTCATCGCCCATGAACAGCAGTTTCTTGCCCGGCTGCGCGTACATGTAACCGTAAAGCAGCCGCAAGTTAGCGAATTTTTGCCAATCATCCCCAGGCATCTTCCCCAAGAGCGAAGCCTTTCCATGGACAGACTCATCGTGCGACAAGGCCAAAACAAAGTTTTCTGCGAAGGCATACACTGTCCTAAAAGTCAGCTTGCTGTGATTGAACTTGCGATAGATGGGGTCCAAGGACATGTATTGCAAGGTGTCATGCATCCATCCCATGTCCCACTTCAGTCCGAACCCCAGGCCGCCGACATAGAGAGGACGGGACACCATGGGCCACGCGGTAGACTCTTCAGCAATGGTCTGAATGCCCGGATACGCTTTATAGACCTCTTCGTTGAGTTGTCGGAGGAAGAAAATCGCCTCCAAGTTTTCGCGTCCACCATGTTGATTGGGGATCCACTGTCCGTCTTTGCGGGAGTAATCCAGGTAGAGCATGGAGGCCACGGCGTCCACGCGCAGACCGTCCACATGGTAGCGATCGAGCCAAAACATGGCACTGCTGATGAGGAAGGACCGCACTTCGTTCCGGCCGTAATTGAAGATGTAACTGTTCCAGTCTGGATGAATTCCTTGGCGTGGATCCGCGTGCTCGAACAGATGGGATCCATCAAAGTACACGAGCCCGTGCTCGTCGTTAGGAAAGTGGGAAGGGACCCAATCGAGAATGACACCAATATCGTGCTGGTGGAGGTAGTCGACCAGGAACATGAAATCTTCCGGAGGACCATAGCGGCTTGTAGGAGCGAAATAGCTTGTCGTCTGATAGCCCCAGGAAGCGTAAAACGGATGCTCCATGACGGGCAAGAACTCAATGTGGGTAAAGCCCAACTTTTGGGCATGCTCCGCGAGGAGAGGAGCCAGTTCGCGATAGCTAAGGAAACGGCCTCCTTCCTCGGGCGCACGCCTCCATGATCCAAGGTGCACCTCGTAAATGGCCATCGGCCTTTGCAAGCTGTTGTACCGATGCCGGTCACGCATCCAAACGTGATCTCGCCATATGTAATTCAAGTCGCAAATAATGGACGCTGTCTTCGGCGGCGGTTCAGTCTTGAAGGCAAACGGGTCGGCTTTATCCACCCTATAACCGTCATAGCGGGAGACGATGTGATACTTGTAGGGGACGCCAGCGTGGAGGTCCGGCACAAATGCTTCCCAGATCCCCGACCCTCCCCGAGAAATCAGGGGCAGCTGCGTCTTGTCCCACCCATTGAATTCACCCATAACGGAAACGTGTTCGGCATTGGGAGCCCATACCGCGAAATAGGTTCCTTCCACTCCCCGCATTTTGATGCAGTGCGATCCCAGCTTCTCATAGAGGCGGTAGTGAGTTCCTTGGTTAAACAAAAATAAGTCGTCAGCGGTCAGCAACGAAATGTCATTGCGAATAACGCCGTTACTTTCGTCGTTCCTCGTCGCCTGTAATATTTTCTGCTCCGACTTGTTCATTGCTCTGCTCCCTCTCGCGGGTGTTGAGCGTGATCCCGAGCGTTTCTTCGGCTACCCGCAACGAGACGCCGTTGACCTAATACGCGGAAATCAGCTGAACAGCGGATTGGATGTTCCGCACCAGCGTGATGTTGTCAGAAGGCAACACGATCTCGCCGTCCGACATCTCAATGTGCGATTTGCTGGAGCCTAGATCCTTTGGACGCAAGAGTTTGGAAATTTCCGTGAGCGGAACATCCGCTGAAAGCCACCTCGGAGCAGATAGCGAAGCTGGCCATAATCAGATTTCGAAACCTTGGCCTTGGGCCGATTCTAGTCTGGAACTGCCATGTGATAGGTTAAAGAAATTCGTGCCGGTCCCGCGGCACACATCTGGAAAACACATATGTCTGGTCGTGCTGACGCTTCGATTGAACGTTGCCTTCTCGGAGGCTGTGATGGAAGTAGATGAACTCGACAAAGATGATAATGATGAATTGTCTTTGGTGCAGCGAGTGGTTATTGAAAACGTCAAGCCGGAAATTCAAGGCGGTCGTTTTCCGATTAAGCGCACGATTGGTGAGCATGTGGAGGTGACGGCAGACATCTATGCCGATGGCCACGATATCTTGCGTGCTGTTTTGCTGCATCGTCCGGTTTCCCAGCGGGACTGGGAAGAGGTGCCGATGCAGCCGCTGGTGAACGATTGCTGGCAGGCCAAGTTCACTGTCTCAGCGGAGGGTATACATCTCTACACGCTTAAGGCCTGGGTGGATCCGTTTCAATCCTGGAGTAGAGATTTCTCCAAAAAGTTCGAAGCCGGCCAGGACATCTCCGTAGAAGTGCTCACAGGAGTGCAATTGGTTCAAGCGGCTGCACAATGTGCGAGCGGTGAGGACGCCCAACGTTTGGCGGACTGGGCTGGGGGGCTCTTGCGGTTGGGGAAACAAAACCTCAACCAGGCAGCGCAACTGATTTCAAATGTCGACCTCAACGCCCTGATGGTAGTGCACGCCGATCGCAGCCAAGCCACGATCTACGACAAAGAACTTACGGTGGTCGTCGATCGTGAAAGAGCTCGGTTTAGCTCGTGGTACGAGATGTTCCCAAGATCTTGCGCGGAAACAGCCGGACGACACGGAACCTTCCAGGACTGTGAGAGAAGGCTGGAGTACATCTCCGGCATGGGATTTGACGTTCTTTATCTTCCGCCTATTCATCCTATAGGTCGTGCGCACCGAAAGGGTAAGAACAATAGCGAAGCGGCCGCTCCGGAGGACGTCGGAAGCCCGTGGGCCATCGGTTCCAAGGAAGGTGGACACAAAGCGATTCACCCGGAACTTGGGACACTCGAGGATTTCCGGCGACTACTGGCACGCGCAAAGGAATTTAGATTGGAGGTGGCCATGGACCTTGCATTCCAGTGCGCACCGGACCACCCCTACGTATTGGAGCACAAGGAATGGTTCCGCATGCGGCCGGACGGGACCGTGCAGTATGCGGAAAATCCCCCCAAAAAGTACCAGGACATCTACCCGCTATATTTCGAAAATGAGCACAACTGCGAGCTGTGGGAAGAATTGCGAAGCGTGGCGCGGTTCTGGATCGAACAGGGCGTACGTATCTTCCGCGTGGACAACCCTCACACCAAGCCATTCGATTTCTGGGAGAGGCTGATTGCCGGCATAAAGACTGAGTACCCCGAGGTCCTATTTCTTTCCGAAGCCTTCACGCGCCCGAAGGTTATGTATCGGCTCAGTCAGATGGGATTCACGCAGTCATATACGTATTTTGCTTGGCGGAACACAAAGTCGGAACTCACAGAATATTTCACCGAACTCACCCAGACGCAGGTACGTGAATATTTCCGGCCAAACCTCTGGCCCAACACCCCGGACATACTTACGGAATTTCTCCAATTCGGCGGGCGTCCCGCTTTCATGATCCGGTTGGTGCTGGCCGCAACTCTGGGCGCGAGCTATGGAATCTACGGACCGGCCTTTGAGCTCCATGAGAATCGGGCTCTTCGCCCGGGCAGCGAAGAATATTTAGACTCTGAGAAGTACCAGATCCGGCACTGGGATATTGATAACCCCGATAGCCTGAGAGCCCTGATTGCGCGTGTGAACCGCATACGTCGCGACAACCCGGCTCTGCAAGGCGATTGGAGTTTGCGCTTTCACCCGGTCGACAACGATCAACTGATTGTTTACAGCAAGACGACCGGGGATGTATCCGACATCATCGTCGTGGTCGTCAACCTCGATCCTCATCACACTCAGTCTGGCTGGGTCGATTTGCCGGTCGATTCGTTTCAACTCGATCCGCACCAGCCGTATCAAGTGCACGATTTACTGACCAATGCCCGCTACTTCTGGCACGGGACTCACAATTACGTCGAGCTCAATCCGCAAATGATGCCGGCGCACATCTTCCGCATCCGGCGGCTCGTGCGGACTGAGCGCGACTTCGATTATTTTCTGTAACGGAAGAACAAAGAGATTTGGGGAAGAAGGTCCCCAAGGGATATGTCGAATTCAGTTGCGACGAATGAATTGTTGGCGGCCTTTGGGAAGAGTCTGCCGCCGATTCTCCCGGACTTCCTAGCGCAGCGTCGCTGGTTCGGCAGCAAGGCGAGAGTGATTCAATCCGTCGAAATATCGGATGTGGTGCTGCTTCTCTCCACTGATCCACAGGTTTACCTCTTTCTGATTCACATCGAGTATGCGACCGGGCTAGGAGAAACGTATGCGCTTCCTCTGCGATTGGCGATGGATGAGGAACAATCCCCCGGTGGAGAATCTGCTCCATCCCTAAAAATAAAAGGGGAAAGCAGTTCAGGGAAGATTGTTTTGTATGACGCACTCTCTAACCAGCCATTCCTAACTTTTCTGCTGGGGGCAATTTCGCGAGGGGACCGCTTTCCTGGTGTTCGCGGTGAAGTTCGGGCGGTTTCGAGTGCTGCGCTCCGCTCTATCTGGGAGCCATCGCAGGGTCCACTGGCGCCATCTCTGATGAAAGCAGAACAGAGCAACAGCTCTGTCGTCTATGCCAACCGCTTAGTGCTCAAGTTGTTTCGCCGCTTGGAAGAAGGTCTCAATCCTGACCTCGAGATCGGCTCATTTCTGACGGAGAGGACTGAGTTCAGAAACGTGCCCTTGCTGGCGGGCCATCTGGAATATGTCAACAACGAGGGGAAACGAATCACGCTGGGGATCCTCCAGGGGTACATTCCAAATCACGGGGATGCATGGCAGTACACTCTGAAGGCGCTCGCGGCATACTATGAACAAGCTCAATCCGCAGCCGGGACTCGACTCGGAAAGTTGCCACATGCCCCAATCCTGGCACTGGCTGAACGGGAGGTTCCACCTGACGCAAAACAAAGAATTGGCTCTTATCTTGAATCCGCCCGGTTGCTCGGCGTCAGAACTGCCCAGCTTCATGTTGCCCTGTCCACAACCTGGGACCAGCCTGCTTTTGCGCCTGAACCCTTTACGGGCGCAAACCAGCGGGAGCTAGTGAAATCCGCGCTTGATCTCATCGCCCGGACATTTCAGTCGCTTCGCCAGGAGAGTGAGAGGCTGTCGCAGGGTGTGCGAGAAGAAGCCAGCAAAGTCCTGAAGCTCGAGCAGCGATTGCGCCAGCGCGTCAGTCTGCTTGACGGGTTCAAAATTTCCGCAATGCGCAGTCGCATCCACGGCGACTACCATCTGGGGCAAGTGCTTTTCACAGGCGACGACTTTGTCATCATCGATTTCGAGGGAGAACCCGCCCGGCCTTTGAGCGAGAGGCGAAACAAAAACTCTCCCTTGCAGGACGTTGCTGGAATGCTTCGCTCTTTTCACTATGCGGCGTACGCGCCACTTCTCGGAGAAATCACGGGCCCACGGGTTACGCAAGAAAGACTCAATGCTTTGGATGTCTGGGCGCAATATTGGCAAACGTGGGTTTCTGCTACTTTCTTGAAAACGTATCTGAGAACTTCGGGCTCTGCCTCTTTTGTTCCTCAGAGCCGTGAAGAACTCGCGGTTCTATTGGATACGTACGTCATCACCAAGGCTGTATATGAGTTGGGATATGAACTCAACAACCGGCCGTCCTGGCTCCGGATTCCATTGCAGAGTGTCTCGAAGCTTCTTGATGCTGCTTAGAGCTGGTTTCATAAGATGTCTTTTGAAGGGCAAGGCTTCTTTTCTATACTGATTCGGCCTGCTGAGGAAAGACGGCCAGATCATCGATGACGCTCTTCAGTTACAATCGCGGGCGGAACAGGATGCCTGTAAGCCAGCGACAAAGGGTGGCACTACTCTCTAGTGTTTCATGTGAGGTTCCGATTGCTGAATCAAACTGCGCCGATCGTCTGGCCGGGGAAGCCCTACCCATTGGGAGCCGTATGGGATGGCGAGGGTGTTAACTTTGCAATCTTCTCTGAACATGCGGAGAAGGTCGATTTGTGTTTGTTTGACAAGAGCGGGCGCCGCGAACTTCACTGCGTGTCATTGAGCGAGCAAACGGACCAGGTTTGGCACTGCTACTTGCCGGAAGCTCGTCCGGGCCTGTTGTATGGCTATCGGGTGCATGGCCCTTACGACCCGGCGAACGGGTTCCGTTTTAACCACCACAAGCTATTGCTCGATCCCTACGCCAAGCAGATTCAGGGTGAGTTGAAGTGGAGCGATTCACATTTCGGATATAGGGTCGGTCACAAACAGGAGGACTTATCATTTGACCGTCGAGACAGCGCTCCGGGCATGCTGAAGAGTGTTGTCGTGGATCCTTCCTTCACGTGGGGAACAGATCGTCCGCCGCGTATTCCCTGGCATCAGAGCGTGATTTATGAAATGCACGTGAAAGGTTTCACCATACGTCATCCCGAAGTCCCATCTGCTCTTCGCGGCACTTACGCCGGTCTGGCGACGGCGCCGGTGATCGATCACTTGACGCGACTGGGCATTACCGCGGTGGAATTGATGCCGGTGCACTGTTTTATCGACGACCGCCAGCTGGTCGCAAGAGGTTTGCGCAATTATTGGGGCTATAACACGATTGGTTTCTTTGCGCCAGAGCCGCGCTATTCGGCGACTGGAACGCTCAACGAGTTCAAGACGATGGTAAAGTCACTGCACTCCGCTGGCATCGAGGTTATCCTGGACGTCGTCTATAACCACACCGCGGAGGGAAACCAACTTGGCCCAACGCTTTCGTTTCGTGGTATCGACAATGCGGTGTATTACCGGCCGCTTCCCGATAATCCTCGCTACTACAGGGATTACACGGGAACCGGCAATACTCTGAATATGCGCCATCCTCGGGTTCTGCAGCTCATCATGGACAGTCTTCGCTATTGGGTCCTGGAGATGCACGTGGACGGGTTCCGCTTTGACCTGGCCGCGACTCTGGCGCGCGAACTACACGAGGTCGATCGCCTTGGAGCATTCCTCGACATCATTCATCAGGATCCAGTGCTGTCTCAGGTCAAGCTGATCGCCGAGCCGTGGGACCTGGGCGAGGGCGGCTATCAGGTGGGCAAATTCCCTGTGGGCTGGGCCGAGTGGAATGATCGCTATCGCGACGTGGTAAGAGCGTATTGGAAAGGTGATGGCGGACAGATTGGAGAATTGGCCTACCGCATCACGGGTTCCAGCGACCTATATGCCCGCAGCGGGCGGCGGCCGTACGCAAGCATTAACTTCGTCACTGCCCACGATGGTTTCACGCTGCAGGACCTGGTCAGCTACAACCAAAAACATAACGAAGCCAACGGCGAGGAAAATCGCGACGGCACCGACAATAATCTGAGCTGGAATTGCGGAGTTGAAGGACCAACCGACGATCCGGCTGTGAAGGCGCTCCGAAATCAGCAGAAGCGGAATCTCATGGCTAGCTTATTGCTGTCTCAGGGTGTGCCCATGCTCCTTGCCGGCGACTCAATCGGGCACAGCCAGCAGGGAAACAATAATGCGTATTGCCAGGATAACGAGATCAGTTGGATCAACTGGAATGAGGGTGCTGCCGACCAACAGCTACTGACCTTTGTCCGACGGGTGATTGCCCTACGCAAGAACCACCCCGTTTTCCGCCGTAGGAACTTCTTTCAAGGACGCGCAATCAAGGGGGCCGGAGTGAAAGACATTCTCTGGTTGATGCCTGATGGCCGCGAGATGACCGACGAGGAATGGGGGCAGGAGTTCGCTCGGACTATGGGTGTTTTGCTTTCCGGGGAAGGGCTTGAAGAGCAGGATGAGCGGGCACGTCCCATCATAGACGACAATTTTTTGCTTTTGATGAACGCTCACCATGGCCAGGTTCCTTTCGTCTTGCCCACGGTCGCTTCTGGAATGGGTTGGGTGACTTTGATTGATACCTCGTGCCAGAGCTCGAATGGCGCCCCGACACTGTACGATTCTGGGAAGAGCTATCCGTTACAGGCGAGATCGTTGGTCCTGCTCGAAGACCGCGAAAGAAATCACGTACGCAGTAAGGACCGCAGGCATGAAGCGTAACCATCGAATGCCGTTTGGCGCGGAGTGCCGCGAGGATGGGGGAGTTCGCTTCCGGCTCTGGGCACCGAAGGCGCAAAGAGTCGACGTCGTACTAGCCGATGAATCGCGTCCCCTATCCCTATCAATGCAGAGTGAAGGATGGTTTGAGCTCTGCACGACCAAAGCCTCAGCTGGTGCTGGTTATCGATTCCAGATTGATGGTCAATTGAGCGTACCGGATCCGGCTTCCCGTTTTCAGCCGTCAGACGTGCACGGTGCGAGTCAGGTCGTCGACCCTGCATCATTCGAATGGCGAGACGAAACTTGGCATGGCAGGCCCTGGGAAGAAGCTGTTGTTTATGAGCTGCATGTGGGCACGTTTACACCGGAAGGTACCTTTGCTGGTGTTCAACGGCGGCTCGATTACCTGGTCGACTTAGGAATTACCGCGCTTGAAATGATGCCGGTCTCGGATTTTCCAGGAACTCGTAATTGGGGTTACGACGGTGTCTTGCTATACGCCCCTGAGAGCTCGTACGGCCAGCCGGAAGACCTGAAGCGCTTGGTCGAGACAGCCCACCAGAAGGGGCTAATGATATTTCTTGATGTGGTTTACAACCATTTCGGCCCCGAAGGAAATTATCTCCATGCCTATTCACCCGAATTTTTTACCAATCGGCACTGCACGCTGTGGGGTGAGGCGATCAACTTCGACGGCGGGCGAAGTCGCGTGGTTCGGGACTTCTTTATCCACAACTCTCTGTACTGGCTCGAAGAATACCATTTTGACGGACTGCGGTTCGACGCAGTGCATGCGATTGTTGATGACTCCGTCCCCGACATTCTGACCGAGTTAGCGGAAACGGTAAGGAAAACGTCTGGATCGAAACGGTTCGTTCATCTGGTGCTCGAAAATGCCGACAACCAATCCCACTATTTGAAGCGCGACGGACAAGGTTGCCCCCGATGGTATGACGCCCAGTGGAACGATGACATTCACCACGCCCTGCATGTCTTGATAACCGGGGAGAGCGACGGTTATTACCGCGAATATTCGCAACAGCCAGTTCGACAGTTAGGTCGTTGTCTCGCCGAGGGCTTCGCATATCAAGGTGACCTGTCCGCCTACCATGGAGTTGTACGCGGTCAACCCAGCCGTGATCTGCCTCCGACTTCTTTCGTCTCGTTCTTGCAGAATCACGATCAGGTCGGAAACCGAGCGTTTGGAGAACGAATCCTGGAACTCGCGGACCAGCAGGCACTAAAAGCTGCGATGGCGATTTTGCTGCTTGCGCCTTCTCCGCCTCTGCTCTTTATGGGAGAAGAATTTGGTGCCAAGACGCCATTCCTGTTCTTTTGTGACTTCGGCGGTGAATTGGCATCCGCGGTGACTGAGGGCAGACGGGCTGAATTCGCACGCTTCACGCAGTTTAATTCACCCGATGTGCGGAAAAGGATCCCCGACCCCAACAGCATGCAGACTTTCGTACGCTCCAAGCTGGATTGGAGCAGCATGAAGGCGGCACCCAACCAAACCTGGTTAGAGTTTTATCGTGATCTGCTTGCGCTCAGGCAAAGAACCATCGTTCCTCTTCTGAAGAACATTAGATCCGGATGCGCCAGTTTTGCGGCTTGTGAAAACAGAGTACTTACGGTTGAATGGCACATTGGCGATGTTAAGACTCTAAATCTGACGGCAAATCTGAGCGCAGTACCCGTGACTCTCGCGGCACGTCCGCTCGGACAGATCATTTATTCCAGCCCAATGACAGCGGAACTCGATCGTAAACAAACACACACAAAGATGCCGCCCTGGTCCGTGGCGTGGCTTCTCCACTCATGAGTTCGCCTCGCATTCCGCTCGCTACTTACCGGCTGCAGTTCAATCGCGATTTCACTTTCGTCCAAGCAGCCGAATTGGTGCCGTATCTCGCTGCGTTAGGTATTTCACATTGTTATGTCTCTCCTTACTTAAAGGCGCGGCCAGGGAGCACCCACGGTTACGACATCATCGACCACAACACACTGAATCCTGAGATCGGAAGTAGGGAAGACTTCGAACGTTTCGTGAGCGCACTACACGAAAATGGCATGGGCCAGATTATTGACCTTGTGCCCAACCACATGGGCGTCATGGGCAGTGACAACGTGTGGTGGATAGATGTCCTGGAGAACGGTCAGGCCTCCAACTACGCGGATTTCTTCGACATCGATTGGCAACCACTAAAAGATGAACTAGAAGGCAAGATATTGGTGCCGGTTCTAGGAGACCAATACGGCACCGTGCTCGATCGTGGCGAACTGAAATTGAGTTTCGACAAAGAGAAAGGGGAATTCAGCATTTTTTATTACCAGCACAAGTTTCCAGTAAATCCCAGTGAGTATGCTCGCATTCTGGGACTGGATCTAGACCGTCTGACGGAAGAGTTGGGACCCGAGAACGGTGAATTACTGGAACTCCAGAGTTTAATCGCCGCTTTCAGTCACCTTCCCGCTCGGACTGAAACAGCAACTGAGCAGCGCGCCGAACGTATCCGCGACAAGGAGATCCACAAGCGCCGTCTGGCAACGCTTTGCACAAATTCGCCACTAATAACTGAGTTCATCGATGAGAACGTTAAACACATAAATGGCACGCCGAGCGATCCCAAGAGCTTCAATGATCTTCACGCCCTCATCAAGGCCCAAGCCTATCGGCTGGCGTATTGGCGCGTAGCTGCGGACGACGTCAACTATCGCCGGTTCTTTGACATCAATGATCTGGCTGGCCTGCGCATGGAAAACGACGCGGTATTTGAAACCACTCATCGCTTTGTGCTCGAGCTCGTTCGGCAAGGTAAAGTTGATGGCCTGCGCATCGATCATCCCGATGGACTTTACGACCCTGGGCAATACTTCCAGCGGCTGCAATGGCGGGGTTCTGATACGTCAGATAAGAGCTGCGGCTCGAAGTCTCTATACGTGGTGATCGAGAAAATCCTCACCGGAGACGAGCAATTGCCAAAGGAGTGGCCAGTCCACGGGACCACTGGTTACGACTTCATGAACCTGGTAAATGGTCTATTTATCGATCCAGCGGCCGCTGGCAGGATGAGCCGCATGTACCGGAATTTTGTGGAGCGTCCCATTAACTTCGACAACCAACTCTACCGGAGCAAGAAGATCGTCATGCATGCGGCCCTCGCCAGCGAACTGAATGTGCTGGCCAATGCTTTGAACCGCATTGCGCTTTCCGATCGTCACACTTGTGACTTCACGGTGAACAGCTTGCGTGACGCCATCAGTAGAATCGTTGCTTGTTTTCCCGTCTATCGTACTTACATCTCTGAAGATCACCTCTCAGAGGCGGACCAAGCGTACACCGAGCAAGCCGTCGAACGCGCCAAGCGCCTTAGCGCCGGGTCGGACGCTAGTGTATTCGATTTTGCTCGTGATGTGCTACTCGCTCCCAGATTAGAAGGGCAAGGGGCAGTTTTCAGGAAGGCGGCCATTCGCTTTGCCATGAAGTTTCAGCAGTTCACGAGTGCCGTGATGGCAAAAGGCATGGAGGATACTAGTTTTTACCGTTATCACCGCCTGATTTCACTCAACGAAGTCGGTGGAGATCCACGGAGATTTGGTGTGCCTACGGAGGTTTTTCATCGCAAGATTCAGGAGCAAGCGAAACTCTGGCCTCACAGCATGCTGGATACTTCGAGTCACGACACAAAACGTTCCGAGGATGTTCGAGCCCGTATTAACGTGCTTTCCGAGATTCCGCTCCTATGGCGGAAAAGAGTGCGCCGCTGGCGAGAATTGAACCTGGACAAGAAAAGTGTAGTGGCTGATGTAGAGGCACCGTCGCGGAACGACGAGTATTTGTTGTATCAAACCCTCGTCGGTGCTTGGCCTCTCGAAGCAGAACGCACAACTCACCCGCCGTTCTGCGAACGAGTCACCCAGTACATGCTGAAGGCGGTGAGAGAAGCTAAAGAAAAAACCAGTTGGGCAAACCCCAATGTTGTTTATGAGGAAGCGGTGACTAAATTCGTTAAGGCCGTCCTGACATCTAGCGGCGCCGACCAATTCCTAGCCGACTTTGTGCCCTTTCAGCAGCAGGTCGCACGCATAGGGATGTTCAACAGCTTGTCACAAACACTGATCAAGCTTACATCGCCGGGTGTGCCCGATATCTATCAAGGCAACGAGCTCTGGAATTTCAGCCTGGTAGATCCAGATAACCGCCACCCAGTCGACTATGCGCGCCGCCAGCATCTTCTGCAGGAGTTCCAGCCTTTGTCCAAACAGTCTTGCGATCACCTGAAATCGAAGGCCCGCCAATTGAACGAGAACATGAGCGACGGACGAATTAAGCTGTACCTGACCTGGAAGACGCTGACCCTGCGAAAGCAGCGCCCAGTCCTGTTTCAGGAGGGCGATTACTTGCCCCTCTCCATTCATGGTGAGAAGGCGAAGCATCTCATTGCCTTTGCGCGGCAAGATGGCAACTCTGTTGCGATCGTGGCGGTACCAAGGCTTTGCGCACAGTTGCTCGCAGACGGCGCCACTTCGCCTCTTGATCCCACGGTCTGGAACGACACGCGAGTGGAACTTCCGTTTGCCAACCAGACGCCGTTCTACCAAAACGCATTCACTCTGGAAAGCGTGATGCCTGAGAGGTCTGGGCAAACTTTATTTGTCCGGGCATCAGAGTTGTTCGCGAACTTTCCGGTAGCACTGCTGACGCTGGAACAAATCAATGCACGTCCAATTTCAACTGTCCCGACCTCCTCCTCCTCGAATATCCGGTGAGAGAACCAATTGCCGGTGTTCTTCGTTAGTGAAATAATTCACCTGACACCGGCCGTACTGAGCAACCAAAAGAGCTAATTCGTAATGAATCGTTTTGTAATAATTCGAAAATACAGCAGGCTGTGGTCAGCTCGTGCACACACGGATTCGGGAACACAGCCGTTGCGGAGGTTCGATGGCTGGCATTCCAAGGATCTCCATGCACTATCAGTGTGACTTTTGCGACCGGCGCTTCGGGCAACCTGAATGCACAGTTCCCGTTAGCGACATCGGCGCCTGCAGCCCGCCGATTTCGGCGAAGGAGGCAACAACAGCCCGCCGGAATTTATTCTGTTCCAGGAATTTCCCGGCCTCGTCGAGCGCCTTTCATTCTTGAGTTTCGGATTGTCGGATTTGCCGAAAATGTCTGATGCTCTGGGATGAGTCCCCGCAGAGCAACGCCGCCGTCTTGATCGCGGACAGAGACGAGGGGCTCGTTGCGTGTGCGGCGAACCGCAGAGTTTATCTCATCGACTTGTCGCAAATCAGGGCATTTCTCCTGACCATCAGAGAGAACAAGTCTTTGTCCGGGTGAAGGCTCTTATTCCGGATGAGGGGCGCTCTCTGTCTAGGGATGTGCCTGACAAGCCGAACGCCAGGATGCAACGGGTCGAACATACTGTGAGTAAACAGCAGTAGGAGTTCCGAAGCAAGAATAGAGCTGCTGTGCTGACAACACGAAATAGTTTCATGGATTCCTCCATCACGGGCTTGCTCGCCATCACTCAAAAACTGATACTCCCCAACTCGGCATCTGATGAGCGGGATTCCCAAAACTTCGCCAAGTTTGAGCTCGTAGCGACAACCTGCGCCCGGGCGAGGCATCAGCCGGTTGGAAAATACCCCAGCCCGGGCGCTCTCAATGAACGATTAAGGTTTCTCCTGCGGAGGCTTGGACTCATTCGGGCGCGCTGGCTGCTGTTTGGTCTGCAATTGTTGCTGCTGCTCTGCGTGTTTTTGCTCCATTTGTTGGGTCTGTTGCTGGTGCTGTTGTTCTACCTGCTGCTTCCTCGCTTCATCCGCGTTCCGTTGCGCTAGCCCTTGGTGTTCCTGTTCCTGTTGCTGCTGGAGTTTCTGGTGTTCCTGTTCCTGCTTCTGGTATAGCTCGTCCTGCTGTTGTTGGTATTTCTGGTCCAGTTTAGGGTCTCCCGTGTTTGGAGGAGCAGGGCGCTCGTGCGGCTGAAGATCCTTAGCGTGGCCCGGAGAAGGGGGGCGAGGAACGCTGTTCTCTGGACGCGAAGCGGGCGTATTGGCGGTTGGCTGGCCCGCGGCACGATTGGCCGGAGGATGGTAAAGCGCTCCTGCCTCTTTGGCCGGCACGACCGCAGGGTCCTTAAATGCCCCCGGCTTAGGAGTAGCGGCGACTGGTGGCTTGCCCTGGTTAACGGAAGCACGCAGCTGCGGGTTAGCGCGGGCAGCCTGGGCGTGTTGAGTTTGAACGGCGACCGGCGGGAGATGTTTCTCATGTGCCGCAGCCTCTTGTTCAGGCGTTGGACGCGCGTTGATCCCACCGTTGCCGCCGTTGTAGCTGACGCGGTTCACGGTGGTGTTGTTGATCACGGTAGTGTTATATGTGTTGTGGATGTTGGTGACGTTCACGTTGTTCACTGAGCGGTTGTAGAAGAACTGTCCGTTGTCCCAACGTCCACCTTCGTAGCCTTCGCCGAAGTAACCGAATCCGTAAACGACTCCCCCGTAAAAACCTACGTGTGGACCCCAGTACCCCTCATAAAAAATAAATCTGTCACCGCCCCAACCCCAATAGCCTGGGGTCCAAAGCAGACCGACTTCCGGCACCATCACCCATGTACCTGGCACCCAATAGTAATCGCCGTCGTCGTAATCGTAGGCCCAATACCCAGGTGTCCAGATATAACCCTCGGCCGGGCAAGGCGGCTGCTCGTACACGGGAAGCGCAGGCGGGCCGATCGTAATCGATATGCCGATCTGCGCGAACGATGCGGCGGGTAGTACCAGCATCACAACTGCGAACAGTGAGCCGAACAACAGTGAACGAATGGAGCGAATGGCCATTCTGTTTCCTCTTGCCCATCATCCTTCGTTTGCCCGCTGTTGCTTTGCTGCTACGGGTTGCGCGGATTGAGAGGCGAAATCGTCGGCCTAAAACGTCAACGTCCAAGCCTGAAATCCCCGCCCATACAAACGCCAACCAACCCTAAGGGCGGTCGTCCCTTCGATGTCTGTCAGAAACCACCTTTGTCTTGCTGTGACGCACCTCCACCGAGCTACGATGCAACTCCATCTTTCGTGAAATGCTGTCACGATGCCTGGCCCACTCTCAATACAGCGCCGCCCCTAGAACTAGCAATTAGAAAGGGTAGTAACCCGGATTCCTGAGCGCGATTCACACAAGAACGAGTCTCGGATTTCATCTCGGAAGGGCAGTTGCCTGTGAGTCGTGCCCTTATGAGCATCAGGAGATCGCAGAGCTCTTGGATTGCTCCGTGGGAAACTCGAAGTCGCAGTTGCACAAAGCCAAGCTGCGAATCCGGGAGTCGCTCGGACGAGCCCGTGACCAAGTTTCGGAGGAGGCAAACAAGGTAGCGCGTCGCCCGCGGGCAGGGTTGGTCTCGGCTTGCGCCTTTTGATCGCTCGACGAAATATGTCGCAATTTCGGCTTAGTCATCGGGTAGGGTACCGAAGTCCTTACCTCGACTCGCTTGCCCTTGTTGTTTTGACACAACAGGAAAGTCAAATGAACATCGTTTGCCCATACTGATAGGAGCCGAACTCGATGCGGAACTGCCCACGAGAAGTGACAAAGGTCAATTGCGCGACGAGACGGCGGGCCACGGAAAGTCTCCCGATCGCGCAGCGTAGCGGTCCGAACGGTTCCACGCTGCGAGCATCGCCCACTCGCCGCCAACGGCCATCAGAAGTTTGTGTGATACCTACCATTTACGGAAACCCCTCCAGTCTGGTCGCGTGCCATGCTGACCGACCAGCGCTTGTTGATCTGGTAATCGCCTTGGACCATCTCGTTTCCGGGTTGAGAGACATCGGTTGAAAAAGTGAATAGAAAATTCTTCGTGACGCGTTGTTGGATGGCAACGCGAGCGGAGGGGCTCTGATTGTTCCCGCCGACGAGCGGATCGATCTGCAGGCTGGAGATGCCGGCGAGTTTCTGCACGCTACTGCTGACCTGGCTGGCTGCCTGCGAAGCAATCATCGAATCTGTACTCTGGCTGACGGCGTTCGCTTCCTGTGTGGTCTTGCCGCGCGCAATGAGGTTGATAATGTCGGCCGTGGCCAATGGAGGATCAGAAACATACGACGCGGTGAGCTTGTCGAAGGGGCCTCGCAAGGTGAGGGTCAGGTTGTATTGTTCCACGGTTGTGGTCACAGAAACATTCATCACAGGTTCAGTTTCGTTTGGATTGTCGAAGGTGATGATGCCGCGTTGAAGCTGGTAGCGAACACTGCGGTAGAAGAGCTCACCGGAGGTCAGGTTGGTTCTGCCGATGATCACTGGGTTGGCGGCGGTGCCGATCACTCGCAAGTTCACTAGTCCCTCCACACTCACCTGCGAACTGGTCGCGCTGAGATTGTCTTTCGACTGCACGGCAAAGGCGAGCCTGACGGTATCGCCGAAACCCGGTTGAGAAGGTGCCGTGCTCCCGCCGAACTGGTCACTGAATTTCGCGAGGTCGAAGTCGGGCGTAAACGACAAGTTGTCGATCAGCACTCGCCCGCTCAACGTTGAGGCCTGCGTCGTGCCACTGAATGCAAGGTTGCTATCAAGCGACGTCCTGAGACCCTCGGGGTAACGCAAACGAACCGATTTGCCTTGCAAGGCGATGTTGAATTGCAGGTTTGGCCGGTAAGCGATGGAGCCTCCCAGCGACACCTGGCCGCCTCCGACCTGACCTGTAAGACTGGAGATCTGCACCCGGTCATTGCCGATGTCGAGGGTTCCGTTCAGTTTCTCAACGCCGAGGGGAGTACTGGGAGTCGATAACGAGACGTCTTCCAGATGGACCTGCCCTTGAACTGCCGGGCTTTTCGCGGATCCAGTTGTGCGAATGTCGAGAGAAAGGATTCCCGAGCTCCGCACGTCAGGCTCAATAATACGCAGTACACGAACGTCTGCGGAGCCTTGCGCGGTGAGGTTGGGGGCGGTTGTTCCGTCGAGGGGAATGCTGCCTTGCAACCGAAGAGATGTGCCGGTGCCGCGAATTTCCGCAGGCTGAAGTGTCACGACGGAATGCGAGTAATCCGCACGAATCGGGCCTGCGATGCCGATTTGCAGCGATTGGTAACTGGCGTTCAGCGTGGGAACTGTAAGGTGAGCCTCGAATTGGGACTTGTCATTCAAAGGGCCCTTCAGCGTTGCGTGGAATTCGGTTTGGCCCTGGAAGCCATCAGGCAAGCTGGGCACGTACATTGCAAGCCCATCGAGCGGTATGCTGGTGGTGTCAATCGAGCCTTCGGCGTAGTAGTCGCCACTGAGATTCACCGAGCCATGTGCATGAACTGAGGCGTTCTCGAGCTGGGAATGCAGAGTCAGATCAGCGCGATGATTGGCTACGTGGAATTCTGCTTTCACTGCGGAGAGTGAATTCTGCCGAAGTTGAAGTTGAGGCAGTTCGAGGACAGCAGTCAACTGGGGATTGTCCAATGTTCCCGCTCCACTCGCAGACGCCGTCAGAGTCCCGGTAAGCGGCAGATTCTTAGCCTGCACGGCATGGAGCTTTTGCAAAACAACCGACGGAGCGTCCAGGCGGACGGTGTATGCCTGGGTTTTCGGAGTATAGGAGAGGCTCGCGTTGGCCGAGCCCGCGGGCAGGCCGACGTCCAGGGTGGAAGTCACAGAACCTTTGTCCGCGTGGAACTTCATCACCAGCTTCTGGACAGGCTCGTTGTAAGCACGAGCATTCACGATCTTCGTAGACCCAGTTCCTACGGGATTGAGTTGTGAGCCGTGAAGCGAAATGTCCGCGGACAAATCACCGGAAACGGGATATTGCAGGTTCGCTAGCCGCTGCAAATCAACCACGGACATTTCTTGCACGGAAAGGCGAAGAGCGATCGGATCGGAAGGAAGGTAAGACCAGTTTCGCAGTTCCACGTTGGCGCTGAACGTAGCCTTTCCTTGATGGGCATTTACGAGGGACCCGTTCTGTAGCGTGATCTGCGAGGGGCTAGCCTGGACCATGATTTTCGCGCTGCTCCAATGACTGTCTTGCACTTGAAGATTCTGTGCGCTCAATTGCCCGGCGAGGCGAGGTTCCTGCACGGAGCCGTGCATTACCGCGTTCAGCGAGGCCGCACCCGAGATCGCGATGGCTACGGATTGACCAGGGTGGAGAGCCGAAGCCAATGCCGCAAGCTGATGCAGGTCGTCAGCCCTGGCCTGAATCTGCAGGTTCGAGTGGTTGCTGACCTCGCCGTCTACTGTGAGCGTTGTCGAAGGAATGTGGAGGGTGGTCTGGCGGAAGGTGATGATATTCCGCGGGCCGTCGTAAGTCACGTGAATGGATCCATCGACGGGAACCGCGCCGTAGGAGCGATTCGTCCCACTCTTTGCAGCAGCCCGCAGACTCAAGTCGGAACGGGCGCTGATGTTCCGGACGCTGCCCGCCCAGGACATGTCGGCAGTACCGTCGAGCTTGCTCAACAGAGCCACAGGTTTGAGTTCCGCCTTGCGAATGGCTTGCTTCGCAGCCTGCAGCGAGATGCCCTTTAAGGAAGTTCGAATTCGAAACACCGCCGCCGTGTCCACATGCTGAATATTGACATCGGCATTGATTTGGCCTCCAAGCAGCTCAGCGCCGATGTTGTGCGCCTGCAACGTACCATTCGCCAGCTGATATCGGCCCTCGAGCCGACGAAGCTCGAGGCGCCCTTCGGAAGACCTAGCTACAAGCGCTTCGCTGGCGATGTGCCCATCGATCGACACGCTCCGCAATAGTGGCTGGCCACTTGTTCCGTGGTAACGGATCCTTCCTGATAGCGAGACATCTCCAGATGGAGTCAGACCCCGCGACATCGCGCCAAAGTCTTGCGTGTGAAGCCGAATATCGTAATCCCCTTCGACCGCAGGATTTGTGTAGTCCGTCATATTCCCACGGAGGGAGATAGCCGACGAACCAACTTTGAGCTCGGCCGAATCGAGCGATAGACCAGCGGGCGTCGCGCTGAATTTCGCAATCAGGCTGTGGGGAAGAGGAGAGTACCCCGTACAGCGCAGATGGCCATTGTCGTACGAAATCCTGCCGCTATAACGCCTAGCCCGAGGATCGAACCGGATTTCCGTGCCAAGATCGTACACGTCGGCGACCAGCGAAGTTTTCTTGTCGTTGTAATTGATCTCGCCGCCGGTTAGGTTCACGTGCCCGACGGCCAAATCGAAAACACTGGCGTGGCTGCTGTTCTTGCTCGGCGGAGATTGCGGAATGTTACTCTGGCCTTCGCGATCGACCTCCAAGCGCACCACGGGATGGTCGACCAGAAGTTCATCCAGCGTAATCTTGCGATGTACCAGGGACTGAATCTTGAGACCCACTGTGAGTTTGTCGACCTGGAGGAGTGGTGCTTGGTCGGGACGCTCGCTGCCATGAAGGGTGATGTTGTAGAGATGGGCAGAGAGCGTCGACAGTTCGAAATCGAGGTTGCGAATCTCGGCTTGGCCGCCAGTTGCGTCGTTCGTCTCCTGCACAATCGTGCGAAGCGCGTATTCCTGGAAGCTGCGACTCTTCAGGACCAGATATCCACCCACTGCTCCGCTGAGAACTAAAACTCCGAGAACTGCGAGCGTCCAACCAACTGTGCGCCGCCAAGGCATAACTTCTCCTAAAAGGCCTGACCTAATGTGATGTAGTACTGGGTTGGGTTGAGGCCGGGTACAGGATTCAGGTTCCGCCCGACATCAATGCGAATGGGGCCTATCGGGGTCGAGTATCGCAGCCCAATTCCAACCGTGTTCGTGTAGTTACTTACGAAACTGTTGAAGTTGATCGCGCTGTACACGTTACCACCATCGTAGAAGAAGACTCCGCCTAGATCTTTCAGGATCCCAAGCGGAAAGCGGAGTTCGGAGTTCAAGATGAAGAGTTGCCGTCCGCCTAGGGGCACTGTGACGTTGACGCATCCCGACTGACCGGTCAGAACATTGCAGAAGGGCACCACGCTTTGTGGGCCGGCTTGGTTGATTGGGAAGCCGCGCAGAGAGGTACCGCCACCGGAGAAGTAAAGCTGACTCGTGGGAACGAAGCTCCCCGCGAAAGCTTTGACCAGGCCTAAACGGACGCTATTGGCGAATACTATGGAATGAAATGGTTTGTAGAAGGCGTATTGTCCGAAGAGCCTGGCGAAACTTGCGCTGGAGCCAAGAGCCACAGGGGTGATTGCCAGATCGACGGTCGTGTAAACGCCATGGTGCGCGTCCAGTGGCTTGTCGCGGGTGTCACGAATAAGAGTGCCAGAGAGTGTGGAGAGGTGGATGTTGCGGTCCTGCGGTAGTACGAGCTCAGGAACCAGCAAATGCGACAGGATGGTCTTGTTGAAATCGTAGCGAAGCTGGAGCCGAGTGTTGGTCTTTCGGCTCACGAGCCGTTCGACCTGGAACGACAAATCGCCGAGGCCAGCTGCGAAGAGCGGATTCTCCGTCGTGTGCTCAATGGAGAAACTGGTCAGAGAACTCCATTGCGAAGCCAGGAAGTGCGGTTGTGCGTAGGAAGCGACCGCCAGTTGGTCGAGGCGCGAGAGCAGAAGAGAGGCGCTCGCAGTCTCCGCCAGCCCCCGCATATTTCGGCGCGCGAACTCAATCGAGCCACGCGGGCTGGCGAAAGTGGACTGACTGGGTGCGATCTGATTGTTGCCTAGGCCAATCGTGGGAAGCCCTGGCACCGCCACGGAGCCCGAGGGGATATTCCCGCCACGATGCGAGACCTCAAAACCGAATCCATAGATGATCTCATTGCGCTTAGCTTCGTGCACTTTGACCAGCGCTTCTTCCTCGGTCTGATCAGTAATCGGTTTTCTGGGACCTACGCTAGACCAGTCGAAGACGTTGAGATCATAGAGGCGGGTTTCCGCTTCAAGCAACTGACCTCTTCCCATGGGAGATTCGCGAGGAATCTGTGCTGTTTTCCTGATGAGCGAGAGCCGCGTCTGTTTTTGTCCCAGGTATGCCACTTGGCTGACGCGCACCATCTGCCGTTCCGTGACGGCGTAGGTGACGTCCACGCGGTGGGGATTGTCTTGGTGGCGGCTCACCGCCGTCTTTACCTCGGCGTTGAGATATCCACGGTTCAAATATGTGGCTGAGATCCGGTTGCGGTCCTCGGACAGGCGCCGTGGAGAGAACGGCGCACCGGATCGCAGCTCGAAGCCTTTGGGAGCGGTAAGCTGGTCATAGGGAACGCTGCCGTTCCCGGTAACTCGGACGTTGTCGACCAACGTTTGGGCCCCTTCTTCGATCTCAAATGCTACATCGATCTTGGGTTCGCGGTCGGTGACTTGGGAAGTGATCTTGATCCCTTCGTATCCCCTGTCCCGGTAAAGGGCCTGCAGATTATTCACGCTCTGCTTCAGCCGTTGCTGGCTGACACTGCCGTGCGACCAGATGTGAGACTTCTTTATCACAACCTGGGCGAGCAAGTCCTTTTCGGGAATCTGGTAGTTTCCGCGGAAGGAGATGCGATCGACTTTATGCTTTTTTCCGCGATCGATTTCGTACACCAGCAAGATCTGGCCTGGCTGTCGCTGAAAATCGGTCTTTACCTCGACGTCGAAGAAGCCTTTCTTCTGAAAATAGTCGACGAGATTCTGCTGACCTTCTTCCACCAGGTCGCGATCGATGGTGCCCTCGGAATAAATGGGAATGAGTTTCTTCATTTGCCGCTTTGACATGAAAGGCATTGCAGAAAGGCGGGCACCAGTGGTACGAACGGTTACCACGGGACCCAGTTCAACATGGAAGGACACATCCACAAGATTGGTGTCCGCATGATATTGCGGCGGATCCTCGTGAACGGTGCTGGCTAGACGGCGTTGCTGCGCGAGCGTTCTTTTAATCAGGTTTGTCGCAGCCTTGATGCGCTCCGTAGTGTAGGGCTTTCCCGGCTTCAGGAGTGCTCCGGTGAATCTGGCACGGAGTGAACGCAGCGTGCGAAGCAAGCGGGCGTCCTCAGGTTCGGCGGGACCCTGCACCTCAACTTTTCCGATGCGGGCCTGCTTTTCGAGTTGCGCGGAAAAGCTGATATTGACCAACTGATTCGTGTCGTCGATCTGAGACTCAGAACGCACTTGGGCCTGGAAGTATCCGTTTTTCTGAAGGAAGTTCAGGAACTCTGCTTCAGCGCCCGGAATGCGAGCCTTATCGTAAGGGTCTTCATCCGGAAGATTCACCACCTGTAAAAGACGCGTGTAGGGAAAGTACTTGTCAACACCGGGAAATTCGATCATGCCAAGGTAATAGGGGGGCTCGAGGATAAAATTGAGCCGCAGTCCAGAGGGATCTGGGATCACGTTGACTTCGACTTTGTTGAAGCCCCCATTCTTTTCAAGCGCGGCAATACTCGCTTGCACGTTTGCCTGTGAGTAAGCCTGTCCTGCTTTCTGGGCCACAAGGGACCGCAGGGGCTCCACATCCCGATGGGGGTTCGCGATCAGGTCGACTGCGCTTACGGTCTGGCCTTCATAGACGACTTGGGGACCTTGGGATGGGAGTTGAGCCCAAGTGGCGGCCGCGCTGAATAGAAGAAAAAGCAGTGCTGACAGACGCATAACAATTAAGAAGACGTGACCTAGTTTAGGCAAGTATCGACCTGCCGGCCTTACCGCGAGCGAAGTAGCGCGGCTTCGCGAGCCTACCGATCACCAGAGGCCGATGTGTGATGCGCTTGCATGCGCAGGAGTTGTCGGCCCGAAAAGGGCGCGTGGTTGAACGTGCACCGTCTAACTTTACTCTCGGTTCTACTGACTCTGCCAACCGCGGGCGGCCGAATGCGGTCTTCAGCCACCGCCGCGTTTGGCACCCTTCTTGTCGATGCTGACCGTGAAGACCGAACCCGTGTATCCGCGCTGTCGAAGCCGTAACCGAGGTCCTAGCCGTCCGCTGTCTCGATCGCGTCGGGAAAGGCTTGGAGCATTGTCGCGTGTCGCCAGAGCAAACGACCTGCCCACTGGTGCGAATGAGGTAAGAAAGGTCTTGAGTACAGCGGTGTTGACCAAGTCTTGCCCTAAAGGTAATCCCGCTTGCTCTCTTGCGGCAAGGAACACGTCATCTCGAAGCTTTGGAAGTCAGACTCTCTAGAATCGATAGGGTCCTCACGAGTCTCGCATGGGGAATTACCGATCGTTGTCTGTATGCGAAGTGATGCTCACGCGCGGTTTTTACACACATGATGTTCGTCGTTACTGAGTAATGTTTACATGCCTAGGCTCCTCTTGGACCTAAGTTCTGCTCCGGTGTCCTTTGTGAGTTTGGCACGATTCGTGCCACTGTTCGCGAAGAGGCGCTGCTTCGGGAACGGCGCCAAAAACAAGTCTTCTCGTGCTTGTCTGCCGACAAATCGAAGGATTGCCATGCCAAAAAGGCCTCTAATCCTATGCGTTGATGACGAGTGGAGCGGACTTGAAGGGCGAAAGATGCTGCTTGAAGAAAGCGGCTGCAAAGTTCTAGCCAGCACGAGCGGAGTAGAAGCGCTGCAGCTCTTTGCTTCCCATCCCATTGACTTGGTGCTTCTCGATTATCACATGCCGGAGATGCGCGGCGATG
>Ga0206817_1018_pt1 | contig 69271 bp, 60 predicted proteins | sample Alteio_BWOrgCont_89_FD_152873 | JGI IMG/M metagenome (GOLD analysis project Ga0206817, IMG submission 152873) | Enriched cells from forest soil in Barre Woods Harvard Forest LTER site, Petersham, Massachusetts, United States -... | ecosystem: Environmental > Terrestrial > Soil > Temperate forest >...
CCACTACAATCCTCCCAGCTTGCAGAGCAGTCATTCGTTGACTCGTTGGAGAGAGTTCGTTTTTACGATGACCGAGCTGGTTGTTCTCACGTCATGAGCTGTTCTATTTTTCTGCGCTTATCCGATTGATTGGTTGGGTGTTGAACTGTTGCACAGAGCTCGTCACCGGATCAGAAGTGCCGTCAGCCTGGGTCGAGCTTACCCAGTAGTAATACGTGGTTTCAGGCTGCAGATGGTTCATGCGCACCCGAAAGACCATGTCACCGTGACTGGGGTTGATTCTGTTTGGAGAAATTGCGGTCAAGTCAAGGTGATTGGGATCTGTACCGTAATGGACGATGGCGTAGTGCAGAATGGTTCCGCCCGGATTGTTTGCAGTCCAACGGATAAAGGCGAACGTGTCGGCAGCGGATTCGACGGTCGGGCTGACTTTGACTTGGGCCTGGCTCGAACCGTCACGCGCGCATGCCATTGGTGGTTGCAAGAACAATATGCCCGCAGCCATAACGCATATCGCGATCATGAGGCGTGATCCATTTACTCTGGTCATATGCAGATCTCCCATACGGTATTGCCCAGAACGCGGCTCTGTCATTGAACAAGAGAGCGAAAGACGGGGCGAACCAACAGGTTCGCCCCACGTTGTGTTAGCGAACCATCGTCACGGCTTGAAGCCGTCTACGAGAGTCTTCAAGAAGGCGACGATGTCGTCTTCCTCCTCCGACGTCAAGCCAAGCTTACCGATAGTCATGTTTTCGTTGTTGTCGTCTTCCGGCATGGGCCAACAGGTCACCTTCTCTTTGGTTCCCTTTGGACAATGCCCGGACAGCACGTGATAGGGGTAAACATCACGCGTGTTGTAGAAGTGGACGACCTCCTTCAAGCTCGTGAGGTAGCCGTTGTGCATGTAAGCTTTCACGAATCCCTGGTATGGCACTTGCGCCGCGTTGCGGGCCGTCGAGGTTTGGAATTTGCCCTCGAATTGCGGCAAGAGTATTCCCCACCTCAAATTGGGAGGAGGGCCATAGTAGCCATCCAGGAATAATCCCATTCCCTCGTCGGTGAACCCGAATCCCAGTGGATTACCGGTAAATCCCCATTGGTCGGGGGTGTCCTCCGAATACCATGGAAGCATCACATTCTTGGGGAGACCGAGGTTGTTGTAGGTCGTGTCGGTGAACAAAGGCTGAAGGCTTGCCGCCTGGCCGGTATCTCCTCCGCCCTTGAGGGTGCTCGACCTTCCATCCAGGTGGCAGGTGTTGCAACTGCCTTTGCCGCGGAACAGGTCATAACCGTTCTGCTCTTGTGTTGTGAGGGTTGCCTTTCCCGCTAGAAAGTAATCGAATTTCGAGGTGAAAGGGCTGACGGCGTCGGAAGACTCATAAGCGGCAATGGCCTGACCCCACTCATCGAAATCTTTCGTGGCGAGAGTGCGGTCTTTAGGGCTGAGCTTAAGCGGAGTCGGGTTTCCACCAAGCACAGCGGCGCCTTTCGGGATGCTGCATATTTTCGCAACGTCCGAAGGCCAATTAATTTCCAGCGAGCCAACGCCAAAGACCTGCTCAAAGAAGAATTTGTATTTGCTCAGGGAGAGCTTCCAGACCACGCAAGCAGGGTCTGGATTGGCCATTTCTTCGGTATCGCTGGGCGGGTCTTGTCCCTGCTCCGCTGCGGAATTCTGCAGTCGGTATCCTGTTGCGCGCCCATCCCAGAAGTTGCCCCCGTAGAAATCGGCTTGGCTTTGGTTGAAGTGGAGAGGCGGGTAGTAGGTTGCGTAAACGTAACTCTGCGGGTTCCGCTTCGCAATCCGGTTATTAGGGTATGCTCCGTGAACTGTGATGGGGACCGATCCCGGGTTCGATCCGCCCGTGAATACGCTCAAGATCGATGCGCCGTTTCCATAGCCCGCCATCGGGTCATGGCAATAGCTGCAGGCGAGGTTCTTGTTAACGGACATGTTGGGATCGAAGATCTCAAGCTTGCCGAGAGTCTCGACTTGATGGTATGGATCCAGCTTCCCTGACTTTGCCGCTTTTAGAGCCTGGGCTTCGAGCATGGCCTCTTCAGCGCGAATCCTGATGAAGTCTGGGTCATTCGCAATGATGCACTGAAGGTCAAGTCTGTGGCCTTGCAGTATGCATTTTGAATCAGACGGCGGAATCTGGAAGCCTGGTGGAAGTGAAAAATCAATTATTGGCGGTGGCGGAATAGCCTGTGCGGACACACTGGGGGCTACCGTCAGAATGGCGAGCGCAATCAAACCCGCTGTCCAAAACAGCGAGAATGTTTCGAAATGTTTCATGCGGTTCACGGTTCCTCCTTTACTTTCATGTTGGCGGTGTTTCGCGGTGCTCAGCTAAGTGCACGCCGAATACCAAGGTTTTTCCAAGCCGGATTTCTCGCGGTTACATAGTTGGCCCAGCCTGCGACTCTTACCTAGCCGTGATGGGCGGAAGGCTCCCGGGAGCACGGTTGCCCGCTCTGGCTCTGGAGTTCAATATCTCTGTTGTTCGGAGAAAGCGGGTGGTCGAGGACGAATAGGTCCGCACGACGACAACTTCCACCCGGCCGACGCCTAAGAGGGGTGCCACTGGCCTAACAGATCCAGTGTGCACAATGAAGGAAAACCAGGCACAACATAATCCAAGACAATGGGCGATTGCAAGAGTGGTTTTACCGTATTACTCAGCTGCCAATAACATTTAAGTTATAACTGCGCCGATTAGCCCGTGCACGGGCCGTCGGGAAGAATTCACAATCTTCAATTCGATAAGTAATTCAGTGCACGGTGACAAGAATTCCGTAGATGCTCGCCCCTATCATCGTTAAGATCAGCGCCATAACGAGGATGGTTGCCAGACAGCTAATGACTTGGACTGTGAGGATGGTGCGATCTACGATTCTCGTATCCACCGGTTGCACCTCCAGTCCGCACCAAAAGCATTTTTGAGGCCACTAAACTAACCAGGCGTTCGCCGTAATCGCGTGAATACACCACTCGCTGAACTCCCCCTGATCGCATGATGTCGAAATAGCAACACTTTTGGCGAAAGCCGTCGAAATACTGACCTTGAGGGGGAATCGTGTGGCTCGAAAATCAACGATCTATAGATCCGCGTTAAAGCGGCAAAGGACAATTCGGGCGGTTCGTGGCGCTTGCGCTGGTGGCAGCACGAAACGTTAATCTCTCCCCAGGAATCGAAGGAACCCGTGCCTCCCCCGGCCTCAAAATTGCGAACAAGCCTAAGGTGTTCAGGGAACTGGCAGAATCCGCCGATGAGGACGCTAAAATCAATTGTCGCGTTGGTAGCCGCCGCCGTCATTGTGGGACAGTTGGTGACAAGGCAGCGCGCAGTTATCGAGCCGAAAGATCAGAGACTGCCGCTTTTGTCGAATTCAGAGGCTGCGCGAGTGTTGGTGCGAGCTTGCGGGAACTGCCACTCGAATCACACTGACTGGCCTTGGTACAGCCATGTTGCACCCGCCTCCTGGTGGATCGCGCAACACGTGCGCGAAGGCAGAGAAAAGTTAGACTTTTCCGATTGGGAAAGATATTCGGCAGGGCAGAAGCGTGACAAATTGGATTCCATGTGCGGGCTCATATCGACGGGCAGGATGCCGCCGTGGCTGTACACCACAATGCATCCAGAGGCGAAACTTACTAAAGAAGATGAGAAAGCAGTGTGTGCCTGGGTGAAAGAACAAACTGTGGCTGCAAGATGAGATGCGCGCACGCCCGTCAGGGCTGCGGAGGAAGGCACTTTAGCGATAATTCGTACCCATAGCTTCGCCGATATAAGATGTGAGCCTGTCGAATATTTCCAATCTGGTGTAGCATCCACTGGACAAGGTTCACCATGACGATGAACGCAACCTCACCGCGAACAGACGCAACCACAGTGGCCCACCAACAGCAAGCCGCGAACGGTCTGGCAGTCGTGCGCGTGACGATCGGCGCGATGTTGGTGTGGGTCTTTTTCGAGAATCTGGGGAAAGGCCTCTACACACCGGCTGGTTACGCGGGCCTGATCAGCTACTACATCAAGAACAGCCATTCGCCGGCCATTTGGAAGTCCGTCATGGCTCTGGCGGCAAGCCACGCCGCGATGGCGGCTCCCATGCAGGCCGTGACCGAGATCTCTCTCGGTATCCTGCTGGTCATTGGTCTGCTGACGCGTCCGGCCGGCTTTGTTGCATTCCTATACCTGGGCAGTCTTTGGGTTTCGGAGTGGGGCACGGCGTGGATTTGGGAGTTGCTGGTTCCAGTGATGGCATCGCTTGGGCTGGCGGTGGGGCGTGCGGGTCGAGCGTGGGGCGTCGACGCCTGGCTGGCGCGGCGCTGGCCATCTTCCCCGTGGTGGTGAGTTGAGCCACAATCCAGTGCGAGTGTCGGTCATTATTCCTACTTACAATGAAGCACAATCCATCGGTCGCGTCTTGGCGGACCTCCCTGCCGATATTGTCACTGAGGTTTTGGTTGTAGATAGCAATTCAACCGATGGGACTCCCGAGATCGCCTCGAAGATGGGAGCCCGCGTCCTCCGCGAACCTCGCCGCGGATACGGTCGCGCCTGTTTGACCGGGATCGCGAATGCGAATGCCCCTGAGGTGGTCGTCTTCCTCGACGGCGATTACAGCGATCGGCCAGACGAACTGCCGCTCCTCTTGGCCCCGATCAGCGAGGGCCGTGCGGACATCACGATCGGTTCCCGCCTGCAGGGGCGGCGTTCTGCGGGGGCGATGCCTGCGCATCATGCGTTTGGCAATCGTCTCGCCGCCGGCCTGATTAAGGTGCTTTATGGTTTACAAATTAGTGATCTCGGGCCGTTTCGCGCTGCCCGCGCCGATGTGCTCCGCGCGCTCGCGCTCGAAGAGACTACCTATGGATGGGCAGTTGAGATGATCCTCAAAGGCGCGCGCGCCGGATACCGTGTGGTTGAAGTCCCGGTAAGCTACCACCCGCGTATCGGAAAATCAAAGATCAGCGGTACGCTGAAAGGCACAGTCGGCGCCGCCTGGTTCATCCTCAGCCTGATAGTGCGCTATTATTTCCGGCGGCGAAGAGCTGGGACACCGCGGCCGGCGTGAGGCGCACTTGCCGATTGCACCAATTCTGGTGCAGAATTTCTCTCAAAAAAATCACTCGATTCTGCCCAAAATCTAGAAAACAAAGGACCGGATTTTTTCTTCCCTTGTAGATCTATGGTTCTTAAGGTAGTTACACGCAAAATATTCTAAACATTGGGGTTAGCGTGGTTATCAGGCCGAATGCTGTTGCCCCTTTGGAACCACGGCAAAGCGCTGGGCGAAGGTTTTGGTCTTCGCCTTATTCGTCGGACTGGCCAAAGGCTGCGCCCTGGTCAGGTTGTCAAAGAACGCGGTTATCTTGTAGATAACCTGTGTTCTCATATAATATCGTAAGCGAGGAAATGAGATCAAGGGGAAAGTGGATGGGCCCCTGAAGACGATTCCCGAATTGGGAAACGTAAGGCGCGCGAACTTTGTGGGCCTCATGGCGCAAGACGATCTGCGGCAGTCTCTTCGGACGGTGGCGAAACCCAGGTTAGCGCCCGAAGAAGAGGTGTTACAAGCCTGAATATACAGGGAACGGGCACAGACTTGGGCACCGGGCCTGAATGGCCACTCGTCGTATATTATTGCCCCAACAATCTATGGAATCCGCAAGCGAGACGGTGGTGCGTTCGTCAGACACTGACCGGGTGCTCGTCATCATGGCGAAAGCACCGAGGCCCGGAGCGGTGAAGACCCGTCTGGCACCCAGCCTTTCTCCTGAGGCTGTCACTGCTTTCTATTGCTGTCTTCTGGACGACACGCTGGCGCTGGCGCGGTCTTTGAAGTTGGGCGATGTGGAAGTTGCGATCATGTGTCCGGAGTCGGACGTCGATGAGCTGGCGCGGTTGTCTGGCAGCCAGGTCAGCGTAGTTGCCCAGAAAGGGGAGGGTCTTGCCGCGGGCCTCACTTCGGTGTTTGCGCACTTCGCGGAAGGTCGTCGAACGGACGCACATCGAACGAACCCACCTCAGCGACGCATCATTGCCTTCAACAGCGACAGCCCACACCTGCCGCGTTCTGTTCTCGAAGACGCGTTCGAAACGCTGGCCGCACATGACGTAGTCGTTGGACCAACGCACGACGGAGGCTACTATTTGGTCGGGGCAAAGGCTTCTCATCCTACGCTTTTCGCGGGCGATGGAATGGGCACCAGCAGCGCTCTGGAGAGACTCCTGGCGCGCGCACGAGCCCTTGAGCTGTCCGTAGGCTTCGCAGATCGTTTTTATGATATCGACATCGCAGACGATTTGGCTCGGTTAGCAGAGGAGTTGCGGCTGGCTCCGGCAAGGGCGCCACGCACGGCGGCGTGGCTCAAAGAGTGGGACTCGACTGCTCATTGATCCGGACGGTCGGCTGATTTTCAATGAGCCCTACTCCTGTTAACAGCAGTTAGGAGCCTGATACCATCTCCTTCATGTCAGATTTTGATGAGGCACGGAAAAAGGCCGAGTCTGGAAATGTTGTCAGTCAAGGCTACGTGGGCTGGTGCTACCTGTACGGCCGGGAAACAGAGCTTAACTACTCAGAGGCTTTGCGATGGCTGTCCGCTGCCGCATATGAGGGGCGAGCATCACGTCCGTTCGTTCATCTTGGCGACATGTACGCGGCGGGTCTTGGGGTGGCGAAAAACGTCAGCGAAGCAATCCGGCACTATAAGGCAGTCGTGGCCAGCGAACTGCGAGCACAACTGGCGTTGGCCCGCATTTACTCCGAAGGGGACGGTGTTGAGGCTGACCCAAGAGAGGCTTCGATGCTCTATTCTTCGCTTGCGGGCTGCAATCACGTGCATGACGAACCCGCCGTCGCCGCGTTCGCCGGTGCTCTCACCAGCGCCGAAGTTGAAGAGGCAAAGTCATACACTCAGAATCACTGACCCCTGCTTAGCCGGAACGCGAGCGTAAGCTCCAGAGTGGCGCAACATCGCCATTTCACTCATTTGTCGGGTTCCATGCCCAAGATTACGTCTTGGAAGAAGGTTAAGAGACGCTCAACTGTGCATGCGTTACGAACGCGTGTGGAGTTAGAGCCTTGTAGGGGCTGGTGCCGAGAGTTGGAGCTCGCGGCCGGGCAACCTCGGACGGGCACGGGAGAATTGGAATAGTAATGATGAAGCTCGCCTCTGTAAAGATCACCCCCGCGTGCAGAGTGTACGTTCTTGGCGCCACGTTGTGCGTGGCGCTAACCATCTGCTCACGCAACTTCGGCGATCGGGGTGGGCCATACTTCATGGCCTCTTTGACGATTGCGGGCGTCGTGTACCTCTTGGCGATCCGTGAGTTTTTCGCCACGCCAAAATTTTCCCGGCGGGTTGTCTTCGTTGGGCTCGTCCTGGCTGCTGTGGGGCACGTTGCATTTCTTCGGGTACCCTCGGGCGCCGATGATGATATTCATCGCTATGTTTGGGATGGCCGCCTGCAGAGGCTCGGGTACAACCCTTATCTTGTCGTTCCCAGCGATCCTGCGGTGCAGGGGCTGCATACTGCGGAAACCCGGAACTTGAACAATCCGGATTTGCCGAGCCCATATCCACCAGGAGCGCAGCTTTTTTTCCGCGCAGTAACCGCCATTCACGAATCTGCTTTTGCGCTGAAAGTCGCATTCGTGGTTTGCGAGTTCGCAATTGTTTTCGTGTTGCTCGATGTCTTGCGTCGTACCGGGCAGGGAGCGCACCTGGTGCTGGCGTTCGCCTGGAACCCATTGTTGGCCATTGAGGTGGCGGGAAGCGGTCACATTGATATTGTTGGCGCGCTATTGTTGGTGGTGTCCGCCGCCACGCTATTGCGCCGATGGCGGGCGACTGCGGCCGCCGCGCTTGGGTTGGCTATCGCGGTGAAATTTCTGCCGGTCGTACTGTTGCCCCTCTACTGGAAGCGGGTTCGCATTCGCGACGCGGCGCTGGCGGCAGCCGTGGTCGGACTTCTCTACTTACCCTTCCTCAATCACGGTCGCATTCCAATCGGCTCGCTGGGTACGTACGTGCAGAGTTTCCGCTTTAATGGTCCCGTGTTTGCGGCACTCGATCGAGTGGCGCCTCCGTCGGTGCTGGTTGGTCTGGCAGTGCTCGTCGGATGCGCGACTGCGACCTGGCTGAGAAGAAGAAGCGGAACGCCCGAGTTGTCCCCGCACGCATTCGCCTGGCCCATGTTTGCCTGGCCCATGGCTGCATCTCTTCTGTGTGCACCCGCCGTATTCCCGTGGTATCTTCTCTGGCTGCTGCCATTTCTGACGTCAGCCTCGACGCTGCTGATCATTATCTGGACTGTCAGCATTTTCCCGACTTACGACATGTGGCACTTGCGCACACTTGGACGTCCGTGGGGCTCGCTTCCTGTTTGGGTAATGCTGGTGGAATACGGATGCGTGGCAGCGGCGGGTGCAATTCTCGGGTTTCGCCGGATCACACGACCGCCAGTAACCCAAGGTTCAACGGACTAGGTAGCATGAAGTGCGGCGGGCCAAACAGCAATTACTGTATCCCGGAGCCTTACACTGTCATCCTAGACAGCATTCGTTCAATTCACCGAGGAGCGAACTCTATGAAAAATGCCCGCCGTTTAATCATGATGGGTTTTCTGCTTTGCGGAGTGCTGGTGCTTGCGCAAAGCCCGCCGGCGCCGACGCGCGCGCCGCTTCTAGATCAAGTCGCCAAGACCTACGGGATCGATTCGTGGGACAAGGTTGAGGCCATCCGCTATACCTGGAACGGGGAGATTACCGGACTCTTCAAAGCTGCCCACAAGTGGGAGTGGGAGCCCAAGACCGGCAAAGTCACCTTCGAAGGGACGGATAAAGATGGCAAGCCGGTCAACGTTTCCTATGTACGCACCGACCTGAGCAGCCAATCTGACGCCGTGAAAAATCAGATCGACCCGAGTTTCATCAACGACAATTATTGGACTCTGTTCCCCTTCCATGCTTATTGGGACAAGAGCGCCAGCGCGATCGATCAGGGCAAGTTTAATCTGCCCGTGGGCCCCGGCATGGCCGAGCTGCTTCCAATAAAGTATCCGGCGGATGGCGGTTACACGCCGGGCGACATCTGGGACCTCTATGTCGGCAATGACGGCCGTGTCGTGTACTTTGTATATATCCGGGGCGGGGCCAAGCCGCCGAGCCGCGTCCTCGCCACGTGGGCAGGCTACAAAAAGGCAGGTCCAATTCTGTTCTCAACCGAGCATAAGGGCACCGCCGATGGTAAGGCTCTGCACATCTTTATTTCTGACGTGGCAGTTAGGCTGACGGGGTCGGACAAGTGGATGCCCGCGCAATAAAAGAATTGGAAGAGTAGCTCACTTAAGCCATAGGCGGGCTGCAGTTGGCCCCCGCCAGTCAACGAGTGCACCGGAAAACAGCAATCCACCCGACAACACGTCAGCTGGTGGCCTTGAACTTCGCGACGATCGCCGTGATGTCGTCGTGTTGTTCCTGAAAACTGAATCGCCGCACACCATCCACGATTGCGGTCAACAAAGCCTGGCACGGCAGGTCCCGATGTTGCTGAAGCGACTCAATCAGGCACCGCTCGCCAAATTCCTCTCCTTGCTCGTTACTGGCTTCGGTGATGCCGTCCGTGTAAAGCGCAAGCACGTCCCCGGGAGAGAATTCCTGTTCCCGCATCGAGCAATTCCACTCTCTGAACAGCCCGAGCAGCGTGCCGGTGGACTCGAGCCGATCGACCCTGCCGTCGCTTCTTACCAGGAGACCTGCCAAATGGCCGCAATTGACGTAGCGCAGTCGCCGCGCCGCCTCGTCGTAGTCGGCAAAGAAAAGCGAGGAATAGGCGCTGTCGCCTGTGTTGTCATAGAACAGGCGGTTCACAGAGCGGAGCAACGCCTCGGGCTGATCGAAGGCCAGCGCCGACTGGCTCCGCAGGCTGGCCTGCAAGTTCGCCATCAGCAGAGCGGCGGCGATGCCCTTGCCGGAAACATCGCCGATGATCCACCCTAGCCGCTGCGGCCCGAGATTCAGGAAATCGAAATAATCCCCTCCCACCTGCCGCGCCTGCAGGCAGATGCCCGCGTACTCGACGGTTTGCAGCTCCGGCTGAATCTGCGGAAACAAGCGCGCCTGCACCTGCCGTGCTATTTCCAGCTCCTGCGCGGTGCGGCGTTCGGATTCGAGTTTCTCCGCGTGCGCCCGCCGGCGCAACTCCAGGTTTTGCCTCACCTCATCGAAGCCTTCCAGGCCAAACGCATTCCCGTCCGGATCCTCGAAACGCGCATAAGTGCCGCCCCACCCCGGCGTCTCCGGAGCAGTTGTGAAACGAACCCCGCGTTCGCTCCACTCTTTGTACTTGGCGTGGACATCTTCGGTCATAAACAGGACCCAGCGGTAGCCGCCAATCAGTTTGTATTCCGGCTGGTCGGGCTTTGGTTCAACCAGCGCGAGATCCGCGCTACCGTCGGGAGGCGCCACTTCGATCCAGCGTTCGCCGGTGGGAAGGCGTTGTTCTGTGATGAGTTCGAAGCCCAACTGTTGCAGGTAGAACTGCTTACTCACCTCCAGATCGCGGACGAAAACAACGATGTCCTGGATCGACAGGTAGGGCTCTTGGCGGCCCGGACGAAGCACGGTCCGGTTCGCCCACGAGAGAAAGACGTCGCTGGCCATCGGCGTGATTATAACGGGCCCGACTGTAAGTCGTGGAAACTTGGGAAAATCTCAGGTGTTCCGGCACCAAAGGAAAGCACGCTTTACGACAGCAAATAGAAAGTCTCTCCGCCTCCGGGAAAGCCGAATTGCTGGATGCAGTTTGGGAAAGTCTGGAAGCCGACGCGCTGTCGTTGACGGACGCGCAACGCGCCGAGCTGGATCACCGCATCGAGCGGCATGAGCAAAATCCCGCCGACGTCATCCCCTGGCAACTAGTCAGGGCGAGCTTATTCAAGAAACCGTGACACAGTCGTCTGGATACCGAAACGACCTACCTGGCGATCACTACGGTGGTGCAGGAACTGCCTAACTTGGGCAGATCGCGATTTGCGGCCATGCGGATCTCGAGTCGCGGACGCTCGCCGCGAATGATCGGACAATAAGAGTCAGGCTGTAATAACGCGTCTTGTAAGCGTCGTCTTCCAGCACATCCACCGTGGCACGACTCGCGGAACTCGCAAGGCTGGCACACGTCGGGAAGCGTCCGGGCTTGCCCGAAGGGCGCAGAGTCTAGAATGTCGAGCCCCATCGAGATCAAATCCGACAGCGGCTCTCCTGATCCTGGCCAATAGACGCAGGGTTGTGTCGTGCCTCTTGGTGTCACTCGTACGGTGCTCACGCCACAACCACCTCGGAGCGGCGGGAGCCCCACCATCGCACGAACCAACGGCTCGCCAATGGCGATTACGTCGGTCTCCGCAAAGAGGCGCCGGAACCCTTCCCAGTACTCTTCGTAGCTCAGGGCATAGACGTCCGATCGCACGGCTTGGTAGACATTTACTCTCAAAGGAGCGTCAAACCGTTTGGCTACCCGCGCCACCTCCGCTAAACGCAAGTAGTTCGACTTCATCATCACGGCGACGACGGTTACAGGAATATGCAGCCTGCGACACCGTTCTGCCTGCTGGTGGATGAGTGCCCAATTGCCATCTCCGCGTTGTGCATCCTGTTCGGCTTGCGTGGCGTAATCGAGAGAGAACTCGATGTCATGGAAGGCACGGAGTTCATTGTCTTCCAAAACAGCCACACTATGACCATTGGAAGTGATGGTGAGCTTGACCGGTTTCGTTCGCAGGTAGGCCAGTATTGCCTTGAAATCGGGATGCATGCCGTTCTCGCCGGTACCGAGATTCACCGACCGTACGGGCAGGCGTTCCATGACTGCCTTCACTTGATCCAGTGAGAGACGATCCACGCGAGTTGGATCGCGGTAGCAGAATGCGCAGGCGAGATCGCACTCGTTGGTAAGGCCGAGCCCGAGCGAAATACCGCCACCCGGTATCATGCGAGATCCCGACGGCGAAGACTCGGCTGTGACGTTGTTCATGGAATGTCCTTCATTACCGGACCTGCGCGATGGGCCAGGAAATGCGTGTAGCGGGCGACTGCGGCAAACTCCAGTCGCCTGCCTAGCTTGCGCTCTAGCTTCAGAATCCGCCGGTACTCATCAGTTCGGGAAACCCTCGGCGGCAAGTAATCCGACATGACCCGCACGCCACGCTCCGCAGTTACCGCGAGTGACGTTTCAAGCAGCATGGCTTGCAGGCTCTCCGCCGTAAAAAGCCGCACCCTTCCTCCGTACAGGGACTCGTGTCCCCACTCAGCAGTAAGATTATGCTGGGCCGCGGCCAAGTCACCGTCTTGTATTGCGGCCTTTAACACCTCGCCTGCCTGGTTACGCACCAATACCGAGATTATGCTGGACTGATCTCGCAAGGCGCGAGCTGCGCTGCGCAACACCGCACACGGGTCGTCAACATATTCCAGGATATTGTGGCAAAGAATTACATCAAACGACTCGCCGGGGAACAAGTTTAAGAATTGGGCGGCATCGCCGTGTTTCAGCGCGATCCTATCGGTCAGTCCTGCTTCTTGCGCGGCACACTTCGCCAAATCCAGCATTGGTACAGAGGCATCCAGCAACGTGACGTGAAGGCCAAGTTGCGCCAGGCGCACCGCGATGGCGCCGGTACCGCACCCAAGATCCAGAGCGTACAAAGACCGCGTGGCCTGCGGCAGAAACTCCTGCAAGTTGGCAAAGGCGAGATCGAGGCGTAGCCGCCCTTCGGGCGTCTCGAGGTAGGCGGCGTACTGATCGGCGCCGGTCCGGAACCGTTCGAAGTCGTCATCGTCACTGACGTTGGTTTCTTTCATGCGTCACCCGGGCGAAATCAACTTCCGTGATCACAGGCGCCAGAGCTTGGACATCCTGCCAATCGCTATAATATAAGGAAGCGTGCGTCGGGATTTCGCAAACCAGAGCTGAAGCGAAAGTACCTCAAGTGCATCGAATTTAAGTGCATCAAGATATGACGAGAAGCCATCAACATCCTCTTGAAAAGATCCTCGAGAGCCGCATTGCCATCATCGACGGAGCGATGGGCACGACGATCCGCACCTATGGCATGACGGAAGGGGACATCCGCGGAGAGCGCTTCAAGAACTCGACCAAGGGCCTGCTGAACAACGGCGACCTGTTCTCGCTGACTAAACCCGAAATGATCGGTGACATCCATCGCCGGTTTCTCGAGGCCGGGGCGGACATCATCGAAACGAACACCTTCGGCGCAACCAGCATTGTGCAGAGCGAGTTTTTTGTGGACGATCCGCGGGAGCGCGGCGGCCGAAAGGATCCGGTATTCTACCAAAAGGTCATCGACGATCCCTTCCTCGGCACCCTGGCTTGGGATATCAACGAGCAGTCGGCGCGGCAGTGTCGTGAATGGGCCGATCGCGTTGGGAACGCAACCTCGCGTCAACGGTTCGTGGCGGGCGCGATTGGGCCGCTGACCGTGTCTCTTTCGAACTCGCCTGATGCCGACGATCCCGGCTTCCGCGTGGTCACCTTCGATCAGGTTAAGACTGCTTACGCCCAGCAGGTGCGCGCCCTTATCGCCGGCGGCGTAGACCTGCTTTTGGTTGAGACCATCTTCGACTCGCTGAACGCCAAGGCGGCGCTTGTCGCCATCCGTGAAGTGCTCGATGAAGACGGCAAGAAGTTGCCGGTAATGATCTCGGCGGCGGTGGGGCGTGGCGGCGAGACGATGATCTCCGCGCAGACCACTGAAGCCTTCTGGAACGCCGTGCACCACGTAAAACCGCTGTCGGTGGGGCTCAACTGCTCTCTCGGGCCCGATCTGATGTATCCGTTCCTGGAGGAGTTATCGGAGAAGGCAGACGTGGCGCTTTCGTGCTACCCGAATGCCGGTTTGCCGAATCCCCTCTCGAAAACCGGTTTCGACCTGGGGCCTCAGGACATGGCGCGCTATCTGGGCGACTTTGCGCGCGCAGGGTTGATCAACATTGCCGGCGGCTGCTGTGGCAATACGCCTGAGCACATCGCGGCTATTGCCAAAGCGCTCGAAGGTCAGCCTCCGAGAAAGTACGGGACGGGGACCACTGAGGAATCTTTCGCCCTCCAAAGCGAGAGCAGAACGTGAGCGCGCCTGATAGCGCAGGCGCGGTCGAGCCCACCAAGGCGAAGCCACTCCGTCTCTCGGGGTCGCAGCCGTTCACCCAACAGTCCGGGGTCTTCATCATGATCGGTGAGCGGACCAATGTGGCCGGTTCGCCCAAGTTCGCGAAGCTGATCAAGCAAGGCAAATACGAAGAAGCAGTCAGCGTAGCCCGGCAGCAAGTCGAGAACGGAGCCAATGTCCTCGACATCTGCATGGACGAGGGCATGATCGACGGCGTCACCGCAATGACACGCTTCCTGCAGTTGCTCGGGAGCGAACCGGAAGTCGCCAAGGTGCCTTTCATGGTGGACTCCTCGAAATGGGAGGTCATCGAGGCTGGGCTGAAATGCCTGCAGGGCAAGGGCATCGTCAATTCGATTTCGCTGAAAGAAGGCGAAGAGAAATTTCGCAAGAACGCCGCTACCGTCCTCAAATATGGCGCGGCGGTGGTGGTGATGGCATTCGACGAACAAGGTCAGGCAGCGACTTATGGGGACAAGATCCGCGTCTGCGAGCGCGCCTACCGGATACTAGTCGGCGAGGTCGGGTTCCCGCCCGAAGACATCATTTTCGATCCGAACATCCTCACCGTCGCCACTGGCATGGAGGAGCACAACAACTACGCGGTAGACTTCATCAACGCCACGCGCTGGATCAAAGCCAATCTGCCGCACGCGAAAGTCAGTGGCGGCGTGTCGAACATCTCATTCAGCTTCCGAGGCAATAACAAGGTTCGCGAGGCCATGCACTCAGCATTTCTTTATCACGCCATCACGGCGGGCATGGACATGGGCATCGTGAATGCCGGGATGCTCGAGGTCTACGAAGAGATTGAGCCTGAGTTGAAGGTACTGGTCGAGGACGTGTTGCTGAACCGTCGTCCCGACGCGACCGAGCGCTTAGTGGAGCACGGCGAATCGCTCAAGAGCGAGGGCGCCGTCATCAGCGAAAAGAAGGCCGAAGAATGGCGCCACGGCACGGTCGAGGAGCGTCTTTCTCACGCGCTGGTCAAGGGGATCGACACATACATCGAAGCCGATGCCGAGGAAGCGCGCGTCAAACTGGGCCGCCCTCTATTGGTGATCGAAGGCCCGCTGATGGCTGGGATGGGCGTAGTCGGCGATCTTTTCGGCGCCGGCAAAATGTTTTTGCCCCAGGTGGTCAAGTCTGCCCGCGTGATGAAGAAGGCCGTGGCCCACCTGACGCCGTTCATGGAGGCCGAGAAAGTAGCGATGGCTGCATCCGGCCAAGTGGTCAAGGCGCAAGGAAAAATCGTACTGGCGACAGTCAAGGGTGACGTGCACGACATTGGCAAGAATATCGTAGGTGTCGTCCTCGCCTGCAATAACTACGAGGTGATCGACATGGGGGTGATGGTCCCTTGCGAAAAGATCCTCGAACGCGCGAAGGCAGAAAAGGCGGACATGATCGGACTCAGCGGCCTGATTACTCCGTCGCTGGACGAAATGGTACACGTGGCCCGCGAGATGGAGCGTCAGGGATTCAAGTTGCCGCTGCTGATCGGCGGCGCAACCACGAGCCGCGCGCACACCGCAGTCAAGATCGCACCGCATTACAGCGAGCCTGTGGTCCACGTGCTGGACGCCAGCCGGGCGGTGCCCGTGACGACCAGCCTTCTAAGCGACGATGGCAAGTCCGCGTTCGTGGCGTGGCATCGCGCTGACTATGAGGCGCTCCGCAAAGCTCACTCCGCGCCGCGCCTGACCGTCGTCTCTCTTGAGGCCGCACGAAAAAGACGGACTCCCATCGAGTGGCGTGCCGAAGACCTGCCTACACCCGCGTTTACCGGTGTGCGCGTGCTGGACAACTTTCCGCTGGCGACGCTGCGCGACTTCATCGACTGGACGCCGTTCTTTCACACCTGGGGACTGAAAGGCGTTTATCCCCGTATTCTTGAGCACGATGGACAAGGTGCACAAGCACGCCAGATCTTCACCGAAGCCAATGCTCTTCTGGATCTCATCATTGAGAAGAAGTTGATTAGTGCGCGGGGCGTATACGGCTTCTTTCCCGCCAACGCCGTGGGCGACGATGTCGAGTTGTACGCGGACGGCACACGCAAAGACATCCTCGAACGATTCCACTTCCTCCGCCAGCAATCAAATAAGGAGGGTAGCGAGCCGTGCCGATCGCTCGCAGATTTCATCGCTCCGAAGGACACAGAGTTGCCCGACCATATCGGGGCGTTCGCGGTAACCAGTGGGATCTGTTTGAAGGAACTGTGCGACGAGTTCAGGGCCAAGCACGACGACTACAACGCAATCATGGCGGAGGCCATCGCGGATCGACTGGCTGAAGCTTTCGCCGAATGCCTGCACAAGCGAGTGCGTTGTGAATGGGGTTACGGTTGTGCAGAAGGCCTGAGCAACGCTGATCTCATCCAGGAGAAGTATCAGGGCATCAGGCCAGCCGCTGGTTATCCGGCGTGCCCGGATCACACTGAGAAGGGGCCGCTCTGGCGTTTGCTCGATGTGCAGGCGAACACTGGGATGCTGATCACTGAGTCGTTTGCGATGTGGCCAGGGTCGAGCGTCAGTGGGCTCTACTTTGCCCACCCGGAATCGCGATATTTCAGCCTCGGAAAGATCGATCGCGACCAGGTCATCGATTATCACGAACGCAAGGGGATGAGCGTGGCAGAGGTCGAACGATGGCTCGGGCAAAATCTGAACTACGACCCTGCGGAATAGCATCCCACCTGTCGCCACTAACGGGATGCCTCGACCCTGAAAAATTGGCGACCGAATCTCGGCAGAGCACTATTGTGGCGGTCGCAATCGCTGACGCTGCTTTGAAAGAGCGGTGTCCCAGGCGGCGCAACATTTCATTCAAGGTTTCTGAAAGCTGACGCAATTCGTCGTTCGCGGCGGGAATCTCCCGCCGCTGCGAAAGATTTGCTCCGAGATTCCGCGGCCCGGCCACCACAGTCGAAGACAATACCAGGCGATGGGAACATTTCGCAGGGACCTCAGTTCTGCGCAACGTACACGTCCAACAAATCCTACGTACATATCCCCGCCCACGCCCCGTGGACTAGAACTATATTTCTTATCCCCTGTGTAGAATTCTGCTTAGGTGAATATCGATTTGAAGTGCTGATCGAAGCGGAATCACTTGGTCGATGCGATCTGGAATGATACGACGATAGAGAACGGGCGAATGTGAATTCATCGCTACATGTCGGGTCTGCCGCTAAACATCACCGCTCGGCACTCGGATCGAACTGAAAGTCATTTTCGGGGTGCTCGGGTAGGGAATCCTGATCCAGAGATCCGCAGCGCAAGGCTATGCGTGGACGATGACGCAGCTTGCGTAAAGTAAGAACATTTGTGAAAATCAGGCGAATCCACTATCCGCAAGCGGGACAGAACCTGCCTGGGGAGATGCCGAGTCTTTGTATGACCCAGCGTCTGATACGCCCAGACCCTAACGGGAAGGACAGTTCATTCGGGAAGAACCTTGTTACCAGTGCGATGCGTCGTCAAGGACAGAGACTACTTTTCACGAACTACCCAGTGCGATAAACGGATGGCGTGTTAAGCAATGTTCGGTCATTTGGCTATAGCAGTAAGTGCCTTGCAGCAACCAAAGAAACTTCATAGGAGGGTTTATGGCAACGAGCAGAGTTGTACCAATGAAGATGACGCAGATGAAAGTGGCGCAAGTGTCCAAGCCCGGAGCGGATTTCGAGATCGTCGAGCGCGAGATTCCTATGCCGGATGCGGGGCACGTGCGCATCAAAGTTCAGGCCTGTGGCGTTTGCCACAGTGATGTGCTCACGAAAGAAGGCTTGTGGCCCGGCCTTGAGTATCCCCGCGTTCCCGGACACGAAGTCGCTGGCATCGTCGATGAAGTAGGCGCCGGTGTTTCCGCGTGGAAGAAGGGCCAACGGGTCGGTGTGGGTTGGCACGGCGGCCAGGACAACACGTGTCGGGAGTGCCGGCGCGGAGATTTTCGCAATTGCCGGAATCTGAAAGTTTGTGGCATCAGTTATGACGGTGGATACCAGCAATACATGGTGGCTCCCGTGGAAGCACTGGTGGCGATCCCGGAGAATCTAAAAGACGCCGAAGCAGCACCGCTGCTCTGCGCCGGAATTACCACCTACAACGCGTTGCGGCACAGTGGTGCGCTTCCCGGCGATCTCGTTGCGGTGGTGGGTATCGGCGGTCTGGGTCACCTCGGAATTCAGTTCGCCAACAAATTTGGCTATAACGTTGCGGCTATCGGGCGCGGCTCTGAAAACGCGTCTCTTGCCAAGAAACTCGGAGCAAGCGTATACATCGACAGCCAATCGACCAACGCAGCCGAAGAGTTGCAAAAACTAGGCGGGGCGCAGGTGATTTTAGCGACAGCCCCAAGCTCGAAAGCGATGTCCGCGCTCATCGACGGCCTGGCGCCGAACGGCGAGCTCATGGTCATCGGTGCGACATTCGATCCCATTGAGGTCACCCCGATACAGCTCATTAGTGGCAGTAAAACAATTCAGGGCTGGGCCGCGGGAACACCAGCCGATTCCGAAGACACACTGCATTTCGCCGAGCTAAGCGGCGTGCGTCCGATGATTGAAACCTATCCGCTCGAAAAGGCGGCCGAGGCTTACGCGCGCATGATGAGCGGCAATGCACAGTTCCGCGTCGTTCTCACGATGTGAAGGTGACAACGACGATAAATACTGCGAGCACTGGTTCGACGAGTTCGCATGAGCGGAGCTAGCGATGCGTCTTTTCAAATTACCCCGTTGGGTCCAGTGCTTGCAGGTTTCCTGCTTAGTCATGATGGTGATTTCTGTAATTCTTGCATCACTCCAATTGGTCGCCCAAACTAACAGAAAGGAACGCCCCATGGAGTACCCAACTTTTTATCGCACGATACAGATAGATGGGCTCTCCATCTTCCACAGAGAGGCCGGCCCGAGAGACGCGCCAACGCTTCTCTTGCTCCACGGACTGCCCTCTTCATCGCGGATGTTCGAGCCGCTATTCACCCGCCTCTCCGATCGCTATCACGTGGTTGCGCCCGACTACCGTGGGTTCGGACACAGCGACTGGCCCGACCCGAAGAAATTCGCGTATACGTTCGATCACTGCGCCGAGATGGTGACTCACTTCGCCGAAACGCTCGGGCTCTCGCGCTACACGCTTTACATGCAGGATTACGGCGGCCCGGTTGGTTTTCGTATGGCCTTGGCACACCCCGAGCGCGTAGAGGCTCTCATCGTTCAGGACGCGGTATCGCACAACGAAGGCCTGGGCGCGAACTGGGCGACACGGCGAGCATTCTGGGCGGACCGGCCTGCTCATGAAGAAGCGTTGCGCAACAACCTGCTGTCGCTAGCGACCACGAAGACGCGGCATGTGGGAGATGATCCGAAGATTGAGCTTTATGATCCGGACCTTTGGACCGATGAGTACGCATTTCTGACCGCGCCAGGGCAAGCGCAAATTCAAAGCGATTTGTTCTACGACTATCGAACCAATGTGGACTCGTATCCAAAGTGGCAGGCATGGCTACAGAAGACCCAGCCAAAGCTTTTGATCATCTGGGGCAAACACGATCTCTCGTTCGATCTAGGCGAACCGGAACGCTACCGCAAGGACGTACCGAACGCGGAAGTCCATGTGCTCGACGCAGGACACTTCGCGCTCGACACCAAAGCAGATGAGATTGCGGCCCTGGTACGTGAGTTTATGAAGACCCAGAAGTAAGGAAAATTCTTCGAGCCCTGTTAACGATCACCCACAACAACCTTAAGCTGCGTAACCAGGCTCTGCAAGCGGCCCAAGGAGAACAAATCATGGCAACTGCAACGATCACGACCCGCCCCCCTTTGCCTCCATTCACGCGCGAAAGTGCGATGCAAAAGGTGCGCCTGGCCGAAGATGGGTGGAACACTCGCGACCCGGGGAAAGTAGCTCTGGCCTACGCGATCGATTCACGATGGAGGAACCGCTCAGAGTTCGTCAACGGACGAAACGAAATCATTGCTTTCCTCTCTCGCAAGTGGGCCAAGGAGTTGGACTACAGGCTCGTCAAGGAACTGTGGGCGTTCACCGGGAACCGCATCGCAGTACGCTTCGCTTACGAATGGCACGACGACTCGGGTCACTGGTATCGCTCCTATGGCAATGAGAACTGGGAGTTCAATGATGACGGGCTCATGGCGACACGGTTTGCGTCAATCAACGACCTCCCCATGTTGGAATCAGATCGCAAATATCAGTGGCCTCTCGGGCGCCGTCCCGAAGACCACCCCGGATTAAGTGACTTGGGCCTCTAGTGCTCCAGGCGATCAGGACAGGACTTTGTCCGAGTGCTTATTTCGGTGAAAATCGGCTGGAGTGGAGATATTCGTTCTAAATGAGTACTAAACTGCCTTGAGTGGTCGCTGCGCTGGCTCGCTCCTGCGTTGACTGTTGTGCACAGATTATGGTGCACCAAAACCATCCAAAAAAACGCTCAATTTCTCGCAAAATCTAGAAAAGAAAGGATCGGAAAATTTTGTGCCTCCTAGATCTATGGTTCTAAAGGTGGTTACAGGCAAAATCTTGGAAACATTGGAGTTATGGCCGTGGCCTTCCCCCGCGGTGCCGTTTTGGAGCCCCGGGCAAAGTGTTTTCGGCTTCGCCCGTAATTGATCGGATTTGGCCCGCGGTCGTCAAAGATCTTTTCAAGATCACGATTATCTTCCAGATAACTTTCGTGTTCATATGTTATCGCAAGCGAGGGGACGGTAGCAAGAAGAAAGTGGGTCGGCTGTGGAACTGACTCCCAAAATGGGAATTCTTCAGTATGGGCGGTAAGGGACCGGGAAGAAGGTGCCGGGCACGAGTGTTGGCCCGCCCAGGTTAGCGTCCTGAGAACGGACACGAACCTTGGGTACCGGGGCAACAATGGTTACAGTGGTCCTAAGGGGTAATCTTGAACAGGGTTCCGCAATCACCACACCTGGGGCTCCCGCCTTGGCTGGTAGTGCCATACAGGTTGCCTGCTTTATCCAAAATCACGCCCCCCTGGGGTTTTAAGCCCTGGTTCCCCTTTCCGAAATTGGTCAGCACCGTCAATTGGTTGTTGATATCCAGTTTCCAAATGGTTCCGCAACCCTGAAATCGTTTGCATCCGTCTCCGCCGTCAACATTGGCACCGTAGAGGTTGCCAGCTGCATCCCGCGCCAATGTTCCATCCGGCCCTGCCCCTTCGGCCATTTTTCCACCGAAGCTATACAGAAGGGTAAACGCGCCGGTGGTTTTCGTCACGCGGAACACGGTTCCCGCGTTGTTGCTAGTACCGCCCAGTGAGGTGGTGCCATAGAGGTTACCCGCTGAGTCCGCAATTAAGCCTCCGTACGGGAATGGCCCGTCGCTCCCACTGAAAGTGTGCAGTACCGTCAGCACGCCAGTCCTATCCAATTTGTACACTGTTCCGCTTTGGCAGGTTCCATAAAGGTTACCGGAAGCATCCCGCACCAGTTCTCCACTCGGAGCCGATCCGTCCCCCGTGTTAGTGAAGACGTACAGCGTGGTTAATTTGCCAGTCGTATCCAGTTTGAATATCGTCCCGAAGTTGCCAGATGATCCGCCTTCGAGAGTCGTGCCGTAAAGGTTACCGGTTTTATCCCGAGCCAGGTCTCCATGTGGAAACCTACCATCGCTGTTATTAAAGCTGTGCAGCACCGTCTCGGTTCCAGAAGAATCTATTTTGAACACAGTTCCGACGCCAGCAGTGCCACCTTGGGATGTGGTGCCATAGAGGTTACCCGACGAATCCCGGAGCAAAGATGAGAATGGAAGATATCCGTCTGGGTATCCGGTGAAAGTGTAGAGCACGGTCAGCGTGTGAGCCTTGTCGAGCTTGAAAACCGTTCCAGCCCGCTGAATGCCACCCTCGAGGGTAGTACCGTAAAGGTTGCCAGCGGAATCCCGTATCAAAGAGGCTTGGGAACTTGCCCCTTCTCTCGAATTGAACGCATGGAGAAGATGGAGAGTCTGCGCTTGCATTGATTTGGACGAAACGACTGCTATCACCAGCACAGCGATTGTCAGCTTCGAGAATAGTTTTGAAATCAAGAGGGGTCGCCGCATTTTTCTTTACTCAAACCCAAGTTATTCTACTCCCGACGTCCTGAACTATCGAGAACAGGCGATTACACGTTTTGACCCACTCTCACACTTTCCATCCCCTCGCGCGGGCTATGCGTCCGCACCAGGCTACTTATAATGGGACCGTATCCCGGCGACGCGCATCCAACCCTTGGGGTTTTTTTATGCGAGCTGACATTGTTCCGGGTGCTATTTTCCCCGACTATGAGCTTTCCGACCACACCGCGAAGCGGCGGAAGCTTTCCGAACTGCAAGCACAACATCCGATGGTTCTCGTGCTCAGCCGCGGAGGTTTCTGCCCCAAGGACCGCCGGCAGGCGGAAGGGCTGGTTCAACTCCATCGGGAGCTCGAGGTTTCTTATTGCCGGCTGGTCACAATCAGTACCGACAATATCACCGAGACCAATGAATATCGCACTGGGGTCGGCGCCCACTGGCCTTTCCTCTCCGACGCGGGGCGTATGGCGCAAAAAGATCTCGAAATCGCTGAATACACTGATCCTCTGCACAATCCCATGATCCCCCACGTCATTGTCCTCGAGCCCGGCCTTGTCGTTTACAAGATTTACAACGGCTACTGGTTTCTGGGCCGGCCCACGCTGGAAGAACTCCGCCAGGACCTGCGTGCCGTTACCAGGAAATGCCGGCCTGACTGGGACATCACAACGCCCGAACTCAAAGCGGCGTGGCAGCAGGGCCGGAAGGAACTCTTCTATCCATACGGCAAAACCTACGCCCAAACTCTCGGGGAACAGGATTAAAAGCGGGTATGTATGTCAAACAAGAAAACAGCAATCGTTACGGGAGCATCGCAGGGAATCGGCGCGGGTTTGGTCGAGGCCTTCGTGAAGGAGGGTTATGACGTCGTCGCAACGTCTCGTAATTTCAGTCAATCGTTGATTCCCCCAACCAACGACTGCCTCCCCCAGCCTGGTTCTCAGGCAGGCCAAGTTCACAGTGAAGTGTTGCACGTGGATGGTGGCTCTCACGCAGGACCGAGGTAGCCGGCTGACAGTTCCACTCAATGCGGTCGAATCGTTTTTCGGAGACTGGGACGCTGGATCACACCGAAGAAGCTCCGCAGCCGCGGCTGGCAAGCCACCAGGTTGTGAATCACAGAGACCGCGTTCGTTTCTTCTGTTCTCAAACGTCAAAGTGTCAATCCACATGTTCACCTATCTCGAAGCCCTCTTCGGCCATGGGAAGGACATCAAGCTCGCCCGCCACCCACACGTAAAGCGTTGGCAGCAGAAAGACGCTCATGATGAGGGCTGCGATCAAGCCACCTACAATAACGATCGCGAAGGGACGCTGGGAATCGGAACCAATCGCGTGCGAAAGAGCGGCTGGCAGCAGGCCTAGAGTTGCCACCAGCATGGTCATCATGATGGGCCGCAGTCTTAGCACAGCTCCTTCAACTGCGGCATCCTCGATGGAAAATCGGCGAGCTCGAAGCTGATTGATGTATTCCAGCATGATGACTCCGGTTTGCACAGAGACGCCGAAGAGCGCCAGGAAGCCAACGCCAGAGGAAACGCTGAAATTGGTACCGGTGATCAGAAGAGCAAGCAGGCCGCCGATAGGTGCGATGGCAATATTAGCCATGATCAACAGCGCCCATTTGAAAGACTTGAACATTGTGTAGAGGAGGATGAAGATGATGAGGATGGTGATTGGGAGCACGATGAGCAGGCGCTCATTGGCTCTCTTCTGGCTGGCATATTCCCCTTCCCAATCGAGAGTGTATCCGGTGGGTAATTTGACCTGCTCGTTCACCTTCTTGATTGCTTCTTCCACCGTGCTGCCGAGGTCGCGACCGCGGACACTATATTTGATGGCAACATAACGGCGATTGCCTTCGCGATAGACTTCTGAGGCTCCATCCGTCACTCTGATCTTGCAGAGCTGTGCAAGTGATACGCGTTCTCCAGTGGGCGACAGCAGGCGGATCTCTTCGATTGCCTCTTTTGTACTCCGGTATTGAGGCAGGTAGCGCATTGCCAAGTCGTATCGTGCCTCACCCTTAAGCACCTGGGTGAGCGCGCTGCCTCCAACTGCGGTCTGGACCGCATCCTGCACGTCGGAGACATTAATCTGGTAACGAGCGGCTTGCTCACGGTCCACAGCCACGTTTAGATTGGGCTGGCCCAGCACCCGAAAAACTCCAAGATCCTCAACGCCCCTGATTTTGCGCATGATGCCGACGATCTCATCTGCTTTTTCTTCCAGAAGTCTGAGATCGTCGCCGTAGATCTTGGTGGCCAAAGCTCCCTTCACTCCACTCACAGCCTCTTCCATGTTGTCTTCGATCGGCTGAGAAAAACCCCACAGGACACCGGGAATTTTGTCCAGTTCACGATTCATGGCTGCGATCAATTTATCTTTATTCTGATGAAACACCGGCCGCCATTCTTCTTTCGGCTTCAGGTCCACGAAGTACTCAGTGTTAAAGAAGCCGGTGTTGTCCGTTCCATCATCCGGACGCCCTACCTGGCTGGTGCAATTCGGCACTTCCGGAAAAGAGCAAAGTACGATTCGCGCCTGGTTGGCGACCCGGATGCCTTCGTCAGGGCCCGTGCTGGGGGCAAGAGTACCGCGAACCCACAGCGCGCCCTCATCCAAATGGGGCAAAAATTCGGAACCGATGGCGCCGCCGAATGCGAGGTAACAAGCAACGGCCATCATCAATGCGCACGCCCCGACGGTGATCGCGCGACGGCGAATTGCCCAGCGCAGGGCCTCGCGATATCGTTTACCGACGTAGGTCATCACTGGGTTACGCCATTCGCGAGTTCCCTTGGCGAAGGCGAAACTTGCCAGCACGGGGGCGACAAGGATCGAGAAAAGCAATGCCCCGAGCAACGCGAAAGCCACAGTCCAGGCCATGGGATGAAACAGCCTGCCTTCAACACGCTGCAGGGTAAAAATCGGTAAGAAAGCAGTGATGGTGATGACGATGGCATAGAACACGGGTCGCTGTACCTCATGCGACGCAAAACTTATGGTCTCATTTGCGCTTTTGCTCCCGTCGGAATGACTTAACTGGCGCACAATGTTTTCGATCAACACAATCGCACCTTCCACGACCACCCCGAAGTCCAGTGCCCCAAGCGACAGCAAGTTGGCCGGAATGTGACTCAGGTCCAGACAAATGGCGGCAAAGAGAAGGGCAAACGGAATGGTTATGGCGACGATGAGGGCGCCCCGAATGTTCCCTAGGAAGAGAAGCAGAACGATCGACACGAGAATCATTCCCTCGGTGAGATTGTGCAGCACCGTGTGACTAGTAAAGCGAACCAGATCACTGCGATCGATGAATGGAACTACCTTCACGCCTGGCGGCAGAATATGCTCGTTCAGTTCCTGCACTTTTTGGTGGACCGCTTGCAAGGCTGTGTCTGCGGCTGCGCCTTTGCGCAACAGGACGATGCCTGCCACTACGTCGTCGTTATCGATAATCTTTCCGTTCTCGCGATGAATGGCTTTGGCAAACTGTCCGAGCCGGATTTTTGGACCTTGCGAAATGACCGCAATGTCCTTCATCCGAATCGGCGTGCCATTCTTGGCTAGGATGACCGTCTCTGCGATATCTTGGGATCGGTCGACCAGTCCGAGGGCGCTCACGTTGATTTGCTGCAGGCCCTCCTGTATGAAGCTTCCGCCGGCATTGACATTGTTGTTTGTTAGTTGTTGCTCGACCTGCGCCAGATTCAGGCCGTAGGCGACGAGTTTGTTCGGGTCGACGCGAACCTGGTACTCGCGGGTGGGGCCGCCGAAGCTGGCTACGTCGACGATGTCGGGTACTGCTTTGAAATTCTTTTCGATGACCCAATCTTCAATCGACTTCAGTTCCATCGGGTCATATGCCGGATTAGTGCTGTGCAGCGTGAAGAAATAAATCTGGCCGACGGGACTCCAGTCCGTACCCATTTGCGGCACTACGCCTGGCGGCAGGGTAACTTGGCTCAGCCGTTCCAGAACCCGCTCCCGGTTCCAGTTGTTATCCGATTCGTCATCGAAAATAAGCTTCAGGTCCGAGAGTCCAAAGAGCGAGAAAGAACGCAAATGCACGACGTGCGGGATGCCGTTCATCACAATTTCGAGCGGGATCGTGACCTGCTGTTCGATTTGTTCCGCCGAAATCCCGGGCCATTGAGTGATGACCTCGACGTAGTTGTCGGCTACATCCGGATAAGCCTCAATGGGAAGGTGACGGAACGCAACAATGCCCCCAGCGAAAAGCAGCAGGGCGAACCCCAAAACGAGCAGGCGGTTGCTGAGAGCAAAATCAACGACTCGGCGAATCATTTATTGCTCCACCGTGTTTTGCAGTACCAGGGCATTTGAGACCACTCGATCTCCGGGCTTGATCCCGGAAACAACCTCCTGCATGTTGTCGGGCAGTATCTTTCCTGTGACCACTTCCAGCCGCTTGAAATGCCCCGCACCGATCGGCGCATAGACCCACTCGCGATCATGCAAGTGCAGAACGGCAGCTGCTGGGACTGCCGCCAGGGTTTCGTCTTGCTTCCCATAGAAGGTCGCAGTAACGAACATTCCCACGCGCATCAATCCGGGGTTAGGGACTTCGAGCCGGACTTTGGCGGTGCGGATATTGGGATCGAGTATGGGTAAGATGTTATCGACCCGGCCTTTCAAAACCTGGTTGGGGTAGGCGCTCAGGTGGATATCCGCGAATTCACCGACGCGGACGGCGTCGAGATTATTTTCGTAGACGTCACAGATGATCCAAACATAGGAAAGGTCAGAAATGGTAAAAGGATTCGGGGAACCCAATCCTTGAACACCGGATGCGTTGGTAACTTGCTGATCGGTAATTACGCCCGATATGGGTGCGAAGATGTCGACAACCCCGGAAGGGTGATCCTTGTCTATCCCGAGAAGCCGCAATTGCTCGGTTGCCGCGTCGAGATCCGCTTTGGCGTCCTGTGCAGTGTCTTCCGCTTGTTCGAGAGCGCTCCTGGCAATCGCGCCTTTATCGAAAAGGATCTGTTCCCGCTCGAGCTGTTGACGGGCCAACCGTTCATCGTTCACTGCCTTTCGATAGACCTGGTAGGCGCCGGAGACGTCGTTGCTCTGAACTCTCAACAACAGCTGGCCTTTCTTGACTACGTCGCCTAACCTGGCCTTAACCTCCACCACTCGTCCTGCGGCCAGCGAGATAACTGGCACGGCGCGGGTTATATCGGGCTGCACCACTCCGGTGACGTTCAACCCAGGCGCAGCTTTGTACTCAACCGCCGTCACCAAGGGGAATTGTTCGGGATGGTCCACCTTGAAGTTGTTGGCATCCAGGTCGGACTCGACGCTGGCAGGAGGTGGGGCCTCGGCCTTCGGGTCCAGCTTGGTTTCATTGCAGCCGATAAGGAGCAAGCTCAGGGGCAGACAAAGAATTGCCCCGAAAATTAAAGCGCCAGACCTGAGTTTCATTGGATCACCTCCCTGCCAACGGCCATGTTCAACTGGGCTGCAGCAATCAAGTAGGATCCGACCAAATTCACGTAATTCAACTGCACACCCCGGTACTCGGCCTGTGCGTTCAGGAAATCCAGCAGCGACGCCCCGCCGTGCTGGTAGGAAAACGTAATCGTGTTCCGTACCCGGACAGACATTTGCAAGTACTTGGCCTTGTAGGGCTGCAACAGGATCAGATTGCTTTCGAGCGTGGCGTAGCCGGAGTCTACATCACTCAGCACGGCTGCTTCGGCGGCGTCACGTAATCTCTCATTGCGTGTGATATCGAGTTGCGTTCTCAACTTTTCTCCCTGGTTGCGGTCGAAGATGCGGAGGGGCACGGCGACACTGAGGCCGAGCGTATTTATACCGAACGGGTTATTGTTGGATGAGTTGTGCGTGTACCATACGCTGAAAGTCGGATCGGTTGAACCGTTGGCAACCGCCAACTTGTGATCGGTCTGTGCTTTATCTACGGCTTCGATCGCCGCTTTTAGATCGGGCCGCGTGTCCATAGCAATCTTCCGGAACTCATCCTGGGGCAGGAGTTGGTCGTCGAAATCGAACGGTCCGCTCACATCGAATTGTTTAATCGGCGTCCGGTCGTTCAATAGGGTGAGCAGTTGAATTTTTGCGGTTTCCAAGTTTTCCACTGCAGCTTGCAAATCCGATTCGTACTGCACGCGCTGCAACTCCAATCGGTCAAGATCGATTTGCGCGATGTCGCCGGCGCCGAAGCGGGTTCTACTGATCTCGAGCACTTGGTCGTAATAGGCAAGGTTATCTTTTGCCAACTGGAGCACCGCTTTCGCCTGGAGCGTTGACACAAAAGCGCTGCGCAACGTGAAGAGCATAGTTCTGTCCAGGTCGGCGTGACTCGATTCGGCGATCAGAGTCGACTTTTTCGCACTCTCCAGGCGCAACTCCCGCTTGTGCCTCCGCTCGTGCAGATAGCTGACGGCGGGCGACTCAAAAGTGCCAGCGAATGGCCGCCAGACGCCCCTGTCAGGAGCAATTTGGGTCCCGTCTGCGGTCAAAGTGAGATCGGGGTTGGGGCGCAAGTACGCCGTGATCTCCTGCGCCTTCGATTCGTCGATATTCAATTTATCTGCCAGCAGCGTGGGATTACTCGCTTCGAAGCGGTCACGTACCTGCTGCCAGGTCAAAGCCTGCTGCGCGCCGGCCCTCAGGCCGCATCCGAGCAGAAGAAACAGCGTCAAACAATGCCAAACGGTCTTGTGCATCTGATACTCCGCAATCATTCCAAGCCCTACTAAAACTGTCACAGGCACGCTACAGCAAAGCGGCGCATCGCCAGAGGGCTCACTTCATCCGGGAGATGTCGCCGCAAACTGGACAGCGACTCGAACTTAGCCAAGGAATGAAAACGGGGGAGCGCGAGAGGACGGCTCAGGGAAGTGCGCTGGTTGCGGCAGGAAAGTAGACACGACGAGGGCCTGTCCACAAACGTCTTCGCTGGGGCCAAACGTCGCGGGAGAAATCAGCGCCGGCAATGCACCAGCCTTGCTCACCCGCGCCACTGATTTGTCGCTGGCCGCTTGCTTGACGACGCGCTTCGAAGGAATGGATTCCTCCATCTCCCGTTGCATCGCGTGCAGGTCGTCCGTGGCTGAAACGACGGGGAACAGCAACATCAGGATGCAACCAAACAGCACGAGGGGACGAACCTGAGCGAAGCGCCCGCCATTCTGTGCGCGGACCGATTCATAGCGCCACATCCAGATGGCGGGCAGCGCCAAGGTCAGCCAAAGAAGGTTGAGCAGCAATTCCATTCTGGGCCCACTCAGTTTAACCGAAAACGGAGGACGAAGAGCAACTGTGCTCCAAAATGCTCAGCGACGAACTAAGTTTTGCAAAATATCGATTACGAGTCAATGTGATCGGAAGTGCTAGTACGTTCGTGCGCGGAGGTGGTTTCCCGCTCTTGAAAAAAAACTGGGGGTTGAGGCTGGTGAGAGGATTCCTTGCTTCGATTCTCGCACGGGAGGGCGCTCGGGAATAAACGTCAGTCGGTTGAGGAACAACTTGTCGCTGGCGAGGGCGACCGTCAGCGCTCCCTCGGTTTCTCCATTTAATTACCCCGAGAATCCGCGAGGCTCGGCCCTAACTTCGGAAGTACAAAGTTGGTGTCGTCCCCAGCGCTTTCCTGAACATGGAAATGAATGCACTCGGGGCACTGTAACCCGCTTCCAGAGCGGCGTGCGTGACCTTCGCTCCTTCCGCTAACAACCGCATCGCCTGCATGAGACGAAGCTGCTGCCGCCACTTCCCGAACGTCATTCCCACATCTTCCTGAAAAAGTCTCTCAAGAGTTCGCTTGCCGGCCCCGCTCACCTTGCAGATTTGTGCGAGCGTTCGCCGGTCGCTCGGGTCTGCCATGAGAACTTCGGCAACTCTGAGCGCACGGGGATCGGTCAGATTAGGAAGCTGCAAAGGAACCATCTGAACGGCTTCGAGCTGGTCGATGATTACGTCAATCAAGTGACGTTGCCGGCTGATTCTCTTTTTCAGTCCAGCGAAGGTGCAAGCATGGAGAACGAGTTCTTTCAGCAACGGCGACACGTTTATGACGCAACAGTCTCGCGGCAGAGCTGTCGCCAACCTTGGCCTGAGGTAGAGAGTTCGCATCGCTACCATGCCTGACATCGTAATTGTGTGCGGAACCGCCGCGGGTATCCAAACTGCCCGATGAGTCGGAACCACCCACGTCCCGGCTTTCGTACGTACAGTCATCACTCCGCGGGAAGCATAGACAATCTGATCTCGATCGTGAAAATGTGACGGGACCACGTGTCCCGCGGAGTAGTCGTGCATAAGGGTGGTGATCTGGGAGTGGCTGTCTCCCAGGCGATCAAAAATCGCAGATTGCCGCTTTTGCGACATTCATTGTCAGAATATCGAAAGTACGTAACCCCTGCAACCGCTAAACTGAACCAGTCTGAAGTCGATCATGAAAGGAAAAGCGTGAACCGCTTACATCATTGGTTGTGCGATTCCGCCCGATGGCGAGAAACCATCGAGCAGCGAGTACCGTGGGCTCTTGCTGGCGTCGAACTTGGACAGAATGTCCTTGAGCTTGGACCCGGTCCTGGCCTCGCGACCGATCTATTGCGGCCGACGTTACGGCGTCTCACGGCGATCGAGGTCGACCCCAAGTTGGCGCAGTCGCTGAGTTCGCGTCTGCGCGACAGCAACGTTGCGGTTGTCACGGGGGACGCAACTGCGATGCCCCTCTCCGACGCACAGTTCTCCGGAGTCGTTTCGTTCACCATGCTGCATCACGTGCCCTCTTCTGAATTGCAAGACAGACTGTTTCGCGAAGTTTGGCGGGTCCTGGAGCCGGGAGGCGTTTTCGTGGCCAGTGACAGCGTACAGAGCTTTCTCATGCGAGTGATCCATATGGGGGATACGCTTGTGCCAGTTGATCCGGACACAGTGAGCGCGCGATTGGAGGCTGCCGGATTCGAGGTGTTGAAGGTAGAAAAAAACTCTCGTGCATTTCGGTTTCATGCACGACGACCGACGGCACGGATCGATAAGAGCAGGAACTAACGGGATCACATCTGCAGGCGTGATTTGCGCCAAGTGCGGTTCATCTGGTGTCGTGGGTTCGACATGCTCAGAGGGACTACGAATTTGTACTGGGCGGTTCAATCTCGGGAGGAATTCAATCATGAGTCAAAACATTGTTGTTCGAGGGTCGAGACATTTCAGAAGCAATCTCTTTGTCGTTGCCGTGCTGGTGTGGTCTTGCCTGGCGGCACCACGAGTTCTTGCCGCGACCGAGCAGCCGTCGTGTTCCGCAAATTCAGATAGCCGTCAACTGGATTTCTGGGTTGGCGACTGGACGGTGACCTATCCCGGCGCCTCCGCCCCTAGCGCCAGCCGGGTTTCTTTGGATCTCGACCAATGCCTGCTGGTCGAAAGCTGGGATGGGGGCAAGGGTCACAGTGGCAAAAACATGTTCGCTTACAGCTTCGACGATAAGACCTGGCACGGCATGTTCGCAGACAACCAAGGTCGCGTCCATGTGTTTGAAGGTAAAGTCGCGCCAGGCACCGCGGAGTTTACCGGACCCAGCCGTGGCCCGGCCGGAAAATCGGCGCTTAACAGGATCAAACTGGTGCGTGTGACTGCCAACAAGGTTGAGCAGTCATGGGAGAAGTCAAAAGACAACGGCGCCACCTGGACTATGGAGTTCCAAGGAGAATATTCGCGCACGCGTCCTCAACCGGACAACTTACAGAAACAATGAGGGTACCGTCTATGCATCCTGTCCGTTGGCCCGCGCTATGTCTTTTGGCATTGGTTGTTGCTTGGGGAACCCGCACCCTCGCCCTGCCAGACGCCGCAACACCAACGGTGACGATCGGAACCGGCGCTCTCGAAGGCACGCACTTCGCTCCGGCACAAAATGCGGTGGCATTCCTGGGGGTTCCTTATGCGGCGCCACCGGTTGGCGAGCTTCGCTGGAAACCGCCTCAGCGCTTAAAGAAATGGAACGGGCCGCGAAAAGCAACACAATTTGGCGCGCCCTGTCCGCAACGCCCCGCAAACTGGTTCCCGTACATCGCCGGGAACGAAGATTGTCTCTACCTGAACGTCTGGACTCCTCAACTTTCGGTGAGCGCGAAGCGGCCGGTACTCGTCTATTTTCACGGCGGAGGTAATACGCAGGGCTATAGTCAAATGACTCCGCTTGGCCCCGCGCTCTCGCAATTTGGTTTGGTTGTCGTGAGTGCTAATTACAGGCTCGGTCCTTTTGGATTCCTCGCACATCCGGCGCTCACCGCGGAATCCGCGCATCACTCCTCCGGCAATTATGGACTCCTCGATCAACTGCAGGCGCTTGAGTGGGTGCATGAAAATATTTTGCGCTTTGGAGGTGATCCGAGCCAGGTGACGGTCATGGGCCAGTCCGCCGGCGCGGTTGATATCTGCCTGCTCATGGCCTCTCCGCTGGCGGCAGGCTCATTCCAGCGGGCGATTATGGAAAGTGGAGAATGCCAGGGGACGTTCAATGAAGACATCCGCACACCTACACTGTACAACTCGATTTCCGGGACCGGTGAAGGCATCGGAGAACGTCTCGCGAAAGACTTGGGAATTGCAAATGGCCCGGACATTTTGCAAAAACTGCGCAGTATTCCCGCTGACGAAATTCTGCAATACTGGAGTCAGGATCGGCGAATTCACTTTGACGCGATCGTGGATGGCTGGGTCGTTCCCACGCAACCCTCGCAAATCTTTGCGGAAGGGAAGCAGATGCACATTCCTGTTCTCGTCGGCAGTAATGCCGATGAAGCGACCGTGTTCGGCCACGGAGGTCCGAAAACCGTCGACGAATATAAGAAGTATCTGCTTGGCGACACCGGCAAGTACGGCGATCAGGAATTTCAGCTTTATCCGGCCGCATCGGATGCCGAGGTCCCCTTTCGATACTTGCAGCTTCAAAACGATTCTTTTGCGTATGGTGCATATTCGATCGCGCGAGCCATGACCCAGGTGGGCCAACCGGCGTACTTGTATTCCTTCACTTACGCCGAGATGGGAAAGCGGGCGCACCTGGGCGCATACCACGGTGAAGAACTCAAGTTTCTGAGCGATTCATTTCCATCTGATTGGGAGCGCAGCCCGGACGACGAAAAACTTGGGCGGGCTACACGCGCATACTGGACGCAGTTCGCAAAAACCGGCAACCCCAACGCTCCGGGGCTCTCTGATTGGCCAGCGTATGACGCGAAATCAGATCAATGCTTCGAGCTTGGTCGCTCGATTCGCATCGGAGTGGTCGAGTCGCGACTCAAGATCTTCGACCGGATCATGCGTCAGATTTTCGCCGAAGCGGGAAAGACCGAGCTGCACGACCCGAAGATTCCGGCAAACAACTAACTCAGGCTCACAACGGCCGGCAGCAATCACGCGCGAGCTTTATCGATCATAGCCTCCCAGATGTCCTTGGATTTAAGAATCAGTTCCACGGCTTCGCGGACAGCGCCGTGGCCGGCGAGCGCCTTCGTCGTGTAGTGCGCGGCGTCTTTTACCTCGGGGACAGCATCGCCGACAGCGACCGCGAGACCCGCGCGGCGCATTACGGGAATATCGGGCAGATCGTCGCCGATGTAGGCCACAGAAGAATCGGATAGGCCCGCTTTGCGCAGGATTTCCTCATAGGCCGGCATCTTTACCGGCTGTTTCATGTAGATAAATTCCATTTTCATTTCGTGAGCCCGGCGGAGGAGCGCAGCACTTTCGCGGCCCGTAATGCAGCCCGTCCGCAAGCCGGCAGTCTGCGCGAGGGTCAGGCCTTGGCCATCGTGGGCGTCGAAAGTTTTTATTTCTAAGGCGGTGCCATCGGTTTGCGAGAGCAGGGTGACGCTGCCGTCGGTCATCGTTCCGTCCACATCCATGAGTAGCAGTTGGATTTGCGCAGCACGCTTCTTGAGTGCAGGAGAAATTCTGGAAACACGAGCCAATGAAACCTCCCACGAAAAGTAAAAGAGGTTTTATTGTACCGTCAGCATCCTCATTGGTCACAAGCATGTCACTACAGGTGCCAGAAGGAGTGGGATTCGGCGCAGTGGGCAGGGAGAGGGCCAGTCTGCGCAGAAATGAATCCACGAGAGCGGCGCCTATTCGAACGATTCTTGCAGTGGAGCGATGGTTGTTCCCGTGTCCGCGGAATCGTCGGCGTTGCTCACTTTCAGTTTATCCAACTCTTCCTTTGTTGTTCTCCAGGCCTTCGCGTTCTTCTTGGTCGCGACTTGCGCATTCGCATCGGCATAGAAACTGAGAATATTCTCACGCAGCTCCGGAGACGCCTGCTCAAAGTTTCTCTTGGCCAAATCGTCCAGCAAGCGAGCATAGGTCTGGTCCGCCAACGAATACTCTCCCGCGCGAGTTTCACGGCCCGTATCGAAGTCCAGGTTCGCGATTGTGAGCTGCTCCGCTTTCTGCTCGCGTAGTAACCCGCCGTAGTCATCTACGGTCTTGTTGACGCTCTTGATGTACAGGTCCTCGGTCTGCGTGGTGGGAATCTTGAAGGCGAGCGCCTTAAATGGTCCCACCTTTGGAACGATCTTCAGAAAGAACGCCAACACACGAGTTCCAACCCCGGGCTTGCGATATCCGTCCCCCCATTCCTTCTGGTAGTTGGCCCGGGAAAGGTGATAGAGGAATTCCTTCTCATTGAAATTAGGCGTATCGCGAACCATCTCCTTCCGCCGCGATAGCAGGGCAACGCGCGTCATCTCGGGAATGATTGTGCTGATAGCGCGCCGGAAGGTTCCGATAGCCAGATCTTCATTGCGTATGACCTCATTCAGTTGCAGCCCATAAGTCTCCGCGAATGCGCGTTCGAGTAGAGGTTTGGAAACATTGAAGCCGATAAAATCGTGGAAATTGTCCGAGGTGTAACGGTTTTTCGCCACCTGCACCATGTCAAAGCCGAACTCAGTACGAATGTGCGCTTTCGGATCGTCCGTGTAGGTTACTTCCTCCCCATATTTACTCCGCAACTTGGGAAAGGTAAGCCCGACGACTCGATTGATCGTGGGATGGCCGCCGTTGTCGGAAGCGTAGTGTGCGAGTGCCCCCAACGCAAAAGCATACTCATCGAGATCAGTGGAATCCCGGATGAGGGCTTCGACAAAATCGCCAGTACGAACATAGTGAACCAGATCGCTGAAATACTTGTTGCCAAACGGATAGTAGCCCATGTCCTGAACCACGCTGCCACCATAAGCGTAAGCGTGCGCTTGCTTCAGATCCTCGTCACTCGCCTGGGGGAAACGCTCCAGAAGCATCGGTCGAAGCTGGTCCTTCCACAACAGGTCGATCATCTCTTCGTGCGTAAGTACCGAATATCCGTTCCCGACTCCTGAACCCAGAAACACAAATGTCAAGAAGACGGCGAGTTTCGCGAGTACCTGTCGAGTTGGTCGCATAGCCGATTCTTGGATGCAGTTTCCCGGGCTGGCAGCGGTGGCCACTTTCACGAATCGATACCCAGGGCAGTAGCCGGTAAGCCGCCCTCGATTCGTATCAGGGTATGCCTTCAGGCATACCGTAAATCGGTGAACGGGGCTCCGGCTTTAGCCGCTGGGGATATGTTTTTTATCCCATTCCTAGACCGCGGTTCGTCGACCGCTCACGAGGTTGACCACAAGAACTACCAGAGCAAGGACAAGGAGAATGTGAATGAAACCTCCGAGCGTGTACGAACTCACCAGTCCCAGCAACCACAAAACCAATAGCACCACGAACACTGTCCAAAGCATGTTGATCTCCTTTTTTGAAGAAAACTATCGGTGCCGCCGCTTTTCCTCGCGTCGCCAGCAGAGCATAGGTGCCTGGCACCGTTCGCACCATCAGGTGAAAGCGGTACATGAGCGCAACAGTCGCGGTATGAGAGCGCCAGTCGGGTCGAATCTCGTCCGCCGCGCCAACTACGGTCAATCCAGAGCCAAAATACGGCTCCCACTCGATTGGCGGACCTGGTCGTACGAACTATGGTTCAGGAGACGCAAAAAGGTTGGTGACTCGGTGCAGAGTTCCCTTTCTGTCTCGAGTGTCGATCAACCTCTAAATTCTGTCCGATGCACTGTTAAGGAGTAATTCAATGAACCTCAAAAGCTGTCTAAGAACATTTCTAATCACAGGCTCGTTGCTGGGCAGTGTCTGGGCCGTCGCCCAGACGACAACCGCTCAAGATGCCCAGGCTGACAACACCAGTGTCAATCAGCGCGATCAAAACGCGAACGAGCCTACCGCAGATCAACAAAAGGACAACCGCTCCGACCGGGGCATCACACAGCAGATTCGCAAGGCGATCATGAACGACAAATCGCTCTCCACTTACGCACACAACGTGAAGATTGTCACCCAGAATGGCCAGGTAACCCTGAAGGGGCCGGTGCGATCCGACGAAGAGAAGCGCACCGTCGAGGCCAAGGCGGCCGAGGTAGCGGGCGACAGCAACGTGATCAGCAAGTTGGATATCAAACCCAAGAACTAGCATCCACAGAACGACACACATCATAAGGAGAATCAATCATGGCAGGAAAGAACACAGCAGTTTTCGGTATTTATCCTAGTTACGCCGCCGTGGAAACCGGCGTTGATAACTTGAAAGCCGCGGGGTTCAGCAACAGAGACATCTCTGTCTTGTTTCCCCAGAGTGCAGGATCAAAAGATTTTGCCCACGAGAAAGGCACCAAAGCCCCCGAGGGAGCTACCGCAGGCGCCGGAACTGGCATAGTTCTGGGTGGCACGATGGGATGGCTGCTGGGGGTTGGCGCCCTTGCGATACCAGGGCTCGGCCCGTTCATAGCCGCCGGACCGATTATGGCCGCCCTCGCCGGAGCGAGCGTCGGAGGTGCCGTTGGTGGTATTGCCGGAGCCTTGATCGGAATGGGAATTCCAGAATACGAAGCCAAACGCTACGAAGGCAGGGTTAAGGATGGCGGCATCCTGCTTTCCGTTCACTGCGACAGTTCAGAGTGGACCAAGCGCGCCAAGCAAGTCTTGGAACGCACCGGCGCCCAGGACGTTGCTTCGTCCGGCGAGGCCAGCTCTGATGATGCCGCGGGCGACCGGCATCTGCCGCGCGCAGTGTAACTGGAACGCAGCCGGCTGATATCAAACTCTTGGGTCGGCCGAACGCCAAGCCGGCCCGGCAACCCCAGCCACCCAAGATTTAGCTGGGCTTAATAAATAAAACACATAAAGGAGAGAATCGAATGAACTCGGATCAGATGCAAGGCAAATGGAAACAGATCAAAGGATCAGTGAAAGAACGCTGGGGCAAGTTGACCGACGATGACATCAACGTCATCGACGGAAAACACGATCAACTGATCGGAAAGATTCAGGAGCGGTACGGCATTGCACGCGAGGCCGCTCAAAAACAGGTCGATGAGTGGAACGCAGTCGAGTCCCACCAATCCGACCTGGAGCAAAGACGCAAGGCTAGCTAAAACCATTTCAGCGCGACGCTGGCCGGGGAGCCGTTTCACGGCTCCCCTTTATTTGTTTCCCCTCGTCGAGGAAAATCCTGTACCAGGCAAACTTTGCCTGGGCGCTTGTGGGTGGGGAAGATGACGATGGGACGGGTTGCGGATCGCGTTGCTGGTCGGGATGCGGCTCCGGTCTTGTGTCTGGCTCGGGCAGGGGCACCGGCTCCTGCAATCCGGACCAAGCGACTGGCTCGCATCCCAGAGCCTGGGACGTGACCTCAGGGCAAGGCTGCGGACTTGCATCCTGGGAGGATGCCAGGGGCGTAGTAACCAGAAAAAGCGCCAACCCGGCCAGCGTAATCGTTGCGCGGTTCATATCAGAGCCTCTGAGGGGACGAAGTCGCTCACGCGCGCGAATATTACTGGCAACTGAATTGCCATCGCTAGCTCAGCTTTCCCAACACCTACAGTTCCGCCCTGCGAGTTTGTTGTGAAATTTCTACCGCTTCGCTGGCAAGTTATGCCGCCGCGTTGCCGGATTCATCTAGAGGATTTCCTGTAGGTGACGCCGCCGATTCCAGACTCCCGTGTCCGAGTTGATCGAGCCGCCGAGAATGGAACTTTGGCGTCGCTGGCGGATGCAGAAAAAAGACGACCGCGAAAAACGACGCAAGGGCATTTCTCGGGTAGCGATAACTCGGGCGAACAGATGCCGCTACGCCGCCGAGCCTTCCGTCGGATTCTGAAGATGAGATGGTGCCTGCACCTGGATAATGTTGTTCTTCACCGCGTAGACAACCAGATCTCGGATCGAGTGAAATCCAAGTTTCCGCATGATGTTGCTGCGATGTGTCTCGGCGGTCTTTGTACTCAAGTTTAGGACGCCAGCGACTTCCTTTGAGCTTTTCCCTTCGGCTAGAAGCTGAATGACTTCCCGCTCGCGCGCAGTCAATTTCGGCAGCCGCGGAGGTTCGCTACTCGATCCGCTATGCCCTCGATCTAGAAAACCGGCGAGCACCATGTCATTTACCCGGGGAGTGAAAAACATCCGGTTGCGCTGCAATGCTTCCACTGCGGAAACGAGATCACGCGCGGCGTCGGACTTGAGGACAAACCCGCGGGCGCCGGCATCCAGAGCCTCTCGGATCACCTGGTCTGAATCCGTGATCGTGAGAACGATGACCTTGCAGTGGCGATCTTGTTGTGTCAACTGCCGGGTCGCCGCTAGACCGTTGAGATTTGGCATCCCCACGTCCAGGATCACGACGTCGGGCTTCAATTGCCCTGCCTTTTCGACCGCCTCGCGCCCGTCTTTCGCCTCGGCGCAAATTTCCCAACCATCGTGGGCTTGTAGAAGAGCACACAACCCGCGCCGTACCACTTCGTGATCGTCAGCGATCAGGATTCGCAGCTTCATCGCTCACCTCCGTGAGTTTTTGCGACATCTTCGTCAGAACCAAAACCTCTCAAAGGTCAGCCAGAATCAGCGGCTTGGCCATTCAGAGCTCTAAAAGGCAGATGCTGGCTGACCGCCTCGACTGCCGCCAGTAAATCACGCGACGCGTTGGACTTCACGACATAGCCGCGGGCTCCTGCATCCAATGCCTCCCGCATCATATGCGGCGAGTCATGTTGCGTGACAATCAGGATTTCCGCCGCCGGAGCCGTCTTGCGGATTAGCCTGCATGCTTCCAGACCGCTCATCCTAGGCATCGTAATGTCGAGGACCACGACATCGGGTTTCCAGCGATCGGCCTTGGCCACTGCCTCAAGTCCGTCCGCTGCTTCATCAACGATCTCCCACTTGGGATGCCCGCCCAGCAATGTCCTCAACCCGTGCCTTACAACCGGGTGGTCGTCGACAACCAAAATGCGAACTGTCATAGATTCGTTTCTAGCTCCGGGTAGGGCTGAAAACAGAGTCTTCAGAGAATCTTGATGTTTTGTTCCTTCGTTGACTTCGGCTAACGATAGGCCCGTTTTTCTGCTCCCAACAACCGTATGATTATGATTATGAACTTGGCAGAAGGCCGACGCAATCGGGAGGGACCGGTATCATGATTCGAACCGATGTGCCCGTGCCGTCTGATTCAAGTTGAAGCTTGCCTCCCAGTTCACGCGCCCTCTCATGCATACTCATTAGCCCGACGCCGACCCCTGCTCCGGTTTCGTGAAATCGACTGAGCACTTCCTGCTCGATTCCGCAGCCGTTATCCCTTACTTCAAGAACCACCTGCCCTGAGGATCGCCGGATCAGAATGTCCGCCTCGGAAGCCCCGGAATGGCGATGGACATTCGTCAAAGCTTCTTGCAGCACCCGGAAAAGTGCGAGTTCGATTGCATCGGGCAAGCGGACCGGATCATCGGGAGAATCCAAAGTCAATTTGAGCCCGCTTCGAAGACTAAAGCCCTCGACATACCAGCGGGCAGCAGAAGCGATCCCCACCGCGTCCATGGTAGGTGGATGCAGCAGATAAGAAAGCGTGCGAACCTCCGCGATGCACCTTTCCATGAGCTCTTCCGATTGCGACCACAATTCGTCGCGCGCCGGACTCCGCCGGAGTACGTCCACATTGAGTTTCAGCGCAACCAGGTACTGCCCCAGACTATCGTGCAGTTCGCGGGCAATTCGACGACGTTCAGAGTCCTGTAAACTGAGCAACCGCGACGAAAGCTGACGCAATGCCGCAGTGCGCTGTTCCACCAGGGATTCAAGTTCGGCATGGCTGCGCCGGAGCTTCTCTTCGACTCGCCGGCGCTCCGTAATCTCCGTCTCGAGCGCCTGTGCCTTTTGCTGCAACTGAGTGATGCTGCGAAGGCGCTGATCCTGGCTGACGAGCGCGGTGTAACTCTCTGCGGGGATTACGGCAGAATGCTCAGCACATATCTTGAGCAGTAAATCACCGTGTTCCTCACGATAAAAGCTGGACATCGGGTAGGCGCAGCGGAGAGAGAAAGATTGGGTCTCGGCTAATTCATTCCACAATTGTTCGAGGCGGATCGCCGCCTCGGGCTTTCCACTTGTCCACAACAGCGCGACCATTTCCCCAAACGCGCCGACATGGCCATCGTGCCCGGCGCAGGCCGCATTGGCTCTTTCGATTACCGCGCCCACCACTGCAGTAAAGCGCGCTCTATCTGGCGAGCCATGCAGCATGATTTTGGCCAGAGTCTCGGCTGCGTCCAGGGCTATGTAACGTCCCTGAGCCGCCGCCTTGGCCGTATCCAGGCCCCACGCATTCAATTTTCGCGCCAGCCCATCCCGGTGTTCCTGGGTCGCGATGACCACGGCGGCATCGCCAGCTCCGAGCGCGGTACCAACAAATCGGCCCAATTCATCGAGGAGGAAACCATCTTCTCCGTAGAACTGAACTACGTGCGCGGGTTGAGTGTGGTCGGCCCGCTGCGCGACTGGCGCGAGGGACGCGGTGTCCAAGGACAAAGCATTGACAATACTCATACAGATCCTGTTCCTCGCCACTCCACCACGCCAAGCACTTTGCGCAAAGACGAAATCGAAACCATGAAAAGCGCCCCGATGAACTTCCGCGATTCTATGGCGGTGATACGTTGTTCCGATATACAGGGAATGCTGTACGTCCTTCCCGGAATATCTGCAGACGAATCGCCTATTTTGCGGATTTCCAGATATAGAAATTGTCATCGTCCGACAAAGTCTCAATTCCCATCCCCCTTGAGGCTGATGCGCGGTGGACGGCTGATCGCAGATTCGCCAAAGTAATTCCGTCCACCGACGTCAGAGGGATCTTGATCGCTGACCCACTCGGCAAACTTTCCAGGTCCTGGAAGACTCCTTCAATCAGTTCGTGGTGCTTTCCGCGACGATTCCTTCTCAGGTTCGCCAGGACAACGCGGTCATAATGCAAGGCGGGTTTATGATTCTTTATATATTCTTTAGTCATACTCTTGGATACTCCAGGGAAATGTTATGGAAAACTTATAAAATTACCAACCGAACTTGTCAAGCATTTTATTCTGATTGCAAACAGGATACTTTTGTCATAGCTGCTAAGTCGTCGGCGATATTCTGGAAGCGCATTTGCTTCTCCCGGGCTCCTTCTCCTTTTGCGGATGTCTTATTTTCACCGTTTTTTAGTGGGCGCTGTATGCTCCAACTGGGAGACGGGAAGTGGAGAAAATGACAACGAAACTCGGGTGGCAGGAGTTGTTCTGGGCGGCTATGTTGGAGGTTCGGCCGGAGGAGTTGCCGAAGCGAATCGACGCGGCGGAGGAGGCAATCCGCCAACGAAGCGAAGAGCTCAACCGAGCCAGTCCCTGCTCCAAGGAGGAGCAGCAGGCGATGGCGGACGCGTTGCGAGCCCTGCGGGTTGTTGTGCAAACCGAGTGTCAAGCCTCAGGTTCGCGGCCGAGCGGCATACCTCGAAGCGAGGTGGCATCATGAATCGGCCGTCCAGTTTGCGAACCAGGAAGTGCCGCAACTTGCTCGCGCCCGCGCGGGTTCGAAGACAGGCGATGGCGAAGGACCTTGACAACCTTTGGCGTGATATCGTCCGCCACGCCACGATTGAGAAAGATCCACAAAAGATTGGCCAGCTTACAGCCGAACTGGAGACGCAAAGACAGTTGGTCGAAGCAGTCCGCCAGAAAAATGTCAAAGCTATGGATACGAACTCCGCAAGTAGATGATGCCACCACGCCAAAGGGCGCAAGCCGCATTCCTGTCAGCTGTGATACTGCTCTTTTTCAGTGGACTGGCGACCTATGTCACGATCGTGCGCCTTCTCGAAAGTGAGAAATGGGTTGTTCATACCTACGAAGTCCAGGCTGCTCTAGGAAATATAGATTCGGCCACGTTAGAGGTTGGGCGTTCGCGCTCGGGCTATGTGATTACGGGAAGCACCGACTTCTTGAACGGTTTTGAGGCGTCGCTGACCACCATTTACCAGGCTCTTCAGCATTTGCGGGAACTGACAAAAGATAATCCGGAACAGCAGAGACTGTGCGGTCGTCTGGAAGAGCTAACCGCGAGGAGGGTAGCTTTCTTTCGAGAGTCGATCGAGCTCAAGAAGTCCGCCGCTCCGGACCAGTCAGGGCAAGACGACATATCGCGAGGAGCTTTGGCAATCGCTTCTGAAATCGCTTCCACCCTGCAGCAGATGAGAAACGAGGAGCAGAGGTTGCTGGGTGTTCGGGCGAAAGCTTCGCGCCACTTGTTCATGGTGGCGGTGGTTGTCCTGACCGCCACATTTATTCTGGCGCTCATCATGTTTTCCGTGCATTACCGGCTTCTCACGGCCGAACTGAATGCACGGGAACGGGCGGAACACACGGTTCGGGACAGCGAAAAATCGTTACGCCGTCTTACTGGCCGCCTGCTTCAACTGCAAGATGAGGAACGCCGCAGGTTTTCCCGCGAGCTTCACGATAGCCTGGGGCAGTACCTGGCAGCGGTAAAAATGAATCTGGATATGTTCTCCAATTCTCAGCCTGCCGATAGACTTTTGTCGGAAACCATTCACCTCCTGGATCAATCCATCGCTGAAACACGAACCATTTCGCATCTACTGCACCCGCCACTTTTGGATGAAGCCGGGTTTACGTCCGCAGCGAAGTGGTATCTGGAGGGATTCGCACAGCGAAGCGGGATTGAAGTGAAAATGGATTTGCCCGACGGTGGGGAACGCCTGCCCAAGGCAATCGAGCTCGCGCTTTTCCGAGTGCTTCAAGAGAGCCTGACCAACATTCATCGCCACTCCGGAAGTTCAGGGGCGGAAGTCGCTCTCAAGTTCCTCGCCAATAAAGTCATCCTCGAGGTGAGGGATCAAGGGAAAGGCATCCCTAAGGAGTTATTGGAGAATTTTCTGACCAAAGGAACGAATTCTGGAGTGGGTCTGGCAGGAATGCGGGAGCGCCTGCGCGAACTTGGCGGACAGCTTGACATTGAGTCCGGCACGGCCGGTACCATGATTTATGTGACTATGCCGCTTTCTGAAGTGTCCCAGACGTTGGATGCTGCCGACTGACGATCAGTTGGGAAAGTACGTTTCGTCACGCAACAAGGCTCCCACCGCATCTACAACAGAGCTGATGTCCGCCTTCGCGCAGGCGCCCCGGATGCCCACTTTTCGCGCTTCTTCGCTCAACTGTTTAGAGAGGTGTATGGTCACCATTAGAATCGGAGTTCTTGGTGACAGGTTCGCGATGAGGCGCGCAGCCTCCAGGCCATTCATCTCCGGCATTTGGAAATCCAGCACAATCAGGTCTGGTTGGGCCAACTGGAAGCGCTCGACTGCTTCTTTGCCGTTGCTGGCCTCATCACAAACCAGCCAGTCGTCGTGATGATCAAGTAACCCGCGAAGACAATGTCGTACTGCCGGGCTGTCATCCGCTACCAGGATCCGAACCAACGGAATCTCTTCCTTTCAGGCGCGGATCATGGGTCCCGCGTTCCTCACGCCTCCTGGAAGGGTACCGGGTAACATAGCCGTGAACAATACACTGGACACCTTACGCTGCAGGAAACTTGCTGATTTTGCGATTAGATCCTCAGGTGCTCAGTGGCCCTTGCTGTGGCCCTTGGCCTTGCGCTGTTTGAGAACAGACCGGGCCGCAACCTCTTTGGCTCCGCTACCATAGCGCGAAGATTGGACTCCAGCCTAGAAAACCTGGGCGATTCCAGCGCGGAGAGCGTAGAGCGTCAGGTCCGCGACCGAGTGCAGATCAAGCTTACGCATGATGTTGGTGCGATGGGTTTCAGTTGTTTTTACGCTGAGGTTCAGAGCCACGGCTATTTCCTTGCTTGTTTTCCCTTCGGCCAGAAGCTGCAACACCTCCCGCTCGCGGGGCGTGAGGGCACTTTTGGGAGAGGATTCTTTCTTCCGGTCCGGGTTCAAATATCCGTTAACGACCATTTCCGTGACTTGGCTGGTAAAGAAGGTCTGATGGTGCTGCACGGCTTCTACAGCGGTTATGAGATCGCGCCCCGCATCCGATTTCAGCAGAAAACCGCGGGCTCCCACCGCCAGCACTTCGCGCACCGTCTGTTGCGAATAGTGCATAGTAAGGATCAGGATGTGGGTCGCGGGGCAATTCTCGAGTATTTGCCGGGCCGCTTCGATGCCGTTTAGATTCGGCATTCCGATGTCGAGCAGGACGAGATCCGGTTTCAACTCTCTGGCTTGTTCCACCGCCTCGCGCCCATCCCCGGCCTCGCCACTCACTTCCCAGCCTGGGTGGTTTTCGAGGAGCGCTCGGATACCCCGGCGTACGACTTCATGGTCATCTGCAATGAGGATTCGAAAAGCCTTCATGTCTTACTCGAAAGCGACCCGCCGAACTGCTACGTCATACGACACCGAAACACAGCACAAGGTTGGCCAAACTAAAGGCGGAATTCACAGCTGTTAGGTTAGTTCTAAAGAGTGGGGGACCCGGTCTACGTGTAATTTTGTCCACGGGGATACTTCAGTCGTGATGAAATAGTGACCAACGAAATGTGGGTAAGTGCCGGGCTTACGTATCGCCTTCCACGTAAAGTCGCAATTACAGGATATCTCGAATACAGGATTCGCTGTATTCACTATTTTGCGAGGTTCTAGAAATATAACTCTTACATTCACATTCTTATTGGAGGAGAGCATGGAAACTCGATCGCACAAATCTCCGATAAATCGAGGCTGGAAAGAACTCTACATGGCCGCAATTTTCGAGGACGACAGTTCCAAAATCCCGCAGCGCATCGCTGAAGCGGAAAGAGCACTTGCGGTGCGCGCAGTTGAACCATTCGCAGAAGGCGGGAATCACGCTCGCGAGCAGCGAGCGATGGAGAACGCCATGTATTTCTTACGGCTGCTGCGAAAAATAGACGGTGGCGGCAAGGTTTCCTGTGAACCCTCCCTCCAGACCTCATCGGTTCAGCAAGCAGGATGAACGGACACAGAACTCTGCAAGAGTTACACACTGCACTCTCAAGATGAGATGAAACTCTCTTAAGCCTAATGAGCCAGAAACCCATACCTTTCTTGCTCCGTTCCACCCTAAACTCGACCCATCAATACCAAGATGAGCACAATGATCACCACCAGGCCCAAGCCGCCACTTGGGTAGTAACCCCATCCTGTGCTGTACGGCCACGTGGGCAACGCTCCGAGCACGAGCAGAACCAAGACGATAAGCAGAATAGTTGACATTGATCATTCCCCTAAGTAAAAGTCGCCTTGCACGAGAAGCTGAGGCGCATGTTTCACGATATAAACTACAAATTCCTGCGGGGACTATACATCGGGTTAACCGCGTACATCCCGTCGTTTCATGCTGTATGGAGACGGAACGTGGTTGGCCGCACACTCTCACCACGGCTTTAGCTGAGGCGTTCGCCAGACATAATTTACTTCGCGGCGCGGAATACGTGCTGGACCGAATCAGTATCGTCGCGAATCAAGCTCTAAAATGAATAACGGCCAAGCCGCGACAAGGCCTGGCCGTGATGGCAGATCGCCGACTTGTTACTCGGTTTGAGAATTAGCAGACCCTGCGTTAGCACGTGCGGGTCTCCTAACCTCGCCCTGCTCTCGCGCCTGGGCGGAATATTTCTTCACCGCCGCGAGGAAGGGCTCGCTTCCAGGGGGAGCCATAACTTTGCCGCTCAAATGTCCTCGAAGGGCAACATCTTTCCGTAGAGCAAAGTGGTTTCGTCCTTATCCTGCGTGATGGCGGCTCCGCTCAAGTCGATGCCGGCAAAAACGCCGCGAGCGCGGGAATAGGTCAAGACCTCTGCCCTCATCTTTACATCGGTGTCGACCGCAGCGTCCCGGCCCACCGGCCCTGCGGCAGCGGAGACATCCGCGCCAAGTTTAAACTTGCTGGAGAGCAAGTGCTGCATTCCCTGGTCATTGGTGACTACCATCACGAGATCAATTGCCTGGCCACCAAGTTGTAGGCCCCAACTGCCGCCGGTGATCGTCATGGGGGCTGGTGCGCTCCATCCTTTGGCTGTCCTGCAGGTGGCTACGCCTTTGCCATGCTGACCGCCAAAGCCCACCGCGATCTTGAGCATCGATGGCACGACGGCTATGCACTTGGCATTGTCCATAACCTTGTCGGGAATTGCCTTGTCCGGGGTCGCCATGATTTCGTTCAGGACCTCCGCTGACTTCACGATGCGTTTCCCGATGTCGGACTGATCCTTATCGTTGTCCGCTGCCCAGTTCATGCCCGCCAAAATCAACACCGTGCTGCCAAGCGTCAAGAGATATCTCGTTACCGATACATTGCCAATTCTCATTTCAAAACCTCTTCTGCCCGCTGCGGGGCACGTGGATTTCTTCCTTCTGGCACTGTAGTTACGCGTTCCAATCTCGGCTATCCGGTTCACGCAGTATCCGAAGCGGGGACATGCCTTAGCTCGCGCCTGGCTCACACGCTCGGCCCCACCAATTGCGGAATGTTCGAAGACGCCTGCATCGCGACCTTCTGTCCAATTGGTAGCTCCCACGCTTCAAAAAGTGGTCTCTCGGGTTTGGTGCACGACCGTTTTTCGCTTACGGTCGCGGACCGGGCTTCCGGCGAACGCGCCAACAACTCGCGAATTCGCAGCTTGGCTTTGTGCAGTTGCGATTTCGAGTTGCCCACCGAGCAACCGAGCATCTCCGCGATTTCCTGATGTTCGTAACCCTCGACTTCGTGCAGCAGGAAAATCGTCCTATACCCGTACGGAAGCTCGCGGATTGCGCAGGCCAATGCCACCCGGTCAACGCAACCTGCCAGGCGATTGTCTCTGGTCCCGTACTCCCGGCGTATCCTGGCACCGTCGCTGTTGCTGTATGGCTCGTCCAGAGAGACCTGACACAGCGACTTCCGGCGAAACTGCATCAGCACGGTATTGACCGCAATGCGGTGCAGCCATGTCGAGAACGCTGAGTCGCCGCGAAAGGTGGCGATTTTGCGGAACACCTGCAGGAAAGCATCCTGGGTCAGATCCTCCGCTTCCGCGGCATTGTTGGTCATGCGCAAACACACGGAATAGATCCGCGCTTTATGGGCATGAAATAGAGCGGCAAACGCATCGGAATCACCTTGTTGCGCGCGCTTAACGATATCGGGATCCAGAGGAACCGGAGCCTTACTCTCAGAGTCGCTGTTCAACGGAGTCTCCTTTCAGTCTCAAGTCCGTTTTGCTTACGAAGCGAAACCGAGCTTCGTCACATTCACACTTCGCAGACTAGAGTCGAAAGCGACATTGGTCTATCCAGTGCAAGCTGTAGGCCTTTCTAGATGTTGCTGTACCGAATCGAACGTGTATTAAGACAATCAACCGAAATTCCGGATTGTCCTTTTCCTTTTGTCTTCCTTGTCTTTTTCGCTGTCTCACGCTTTGGTTTCTCACCAGCGAGTAGGAAGGAGGCCGTGGCTACAGAGAATCCTTGCTCACGGTACAGAGTCGGCCGGATTGTCCATGGTTACTTGTCAACCTATGCTGCACGCATGGATTGTTCCCTCAATGTGCCCACCTACCAAGCAGGAGCTGGATCGAATACAACCGGCTCCTGCTTCTCGCCAAGCCTGTGCACGCGTACAGGGATTTCAATTCGAGGTTACATAGTCAACGGTATCGTCTTTGAGGGGGCCGCAATTTAGCTTCGATTAGTTCGACGAGGCAGTATCACAAAAGGTAATTTAAGGAGGCATTATGCTCTATTGGGCGTTGTTGTTCTTGCTGATCGCGATCCTTGCTGCAGTTTTCGGCTTTACTGGAGTGGCACTGGCTGCCGCCGGAATAGCGAAACTTCTGTTCTTCGTTTTCCTGGTGTTGTTCGTGATTACTTTCGCTACGCACCTTACTCGCAGCGGCAGTACTAGAGTCTAGAGTCTCAGTTACTTAACTCCGTACAGGGCTAGGCCGTCCGAAGGATCGAGCAACGTCGGTGTTCGGCCAAGGTAAGGGCAGTCTTCAGACGAATACAGCATAATACCGATAGGTTTTTCGGCATGAATCATCTATTCCTCAGATCAGCCCCAACGCGAGGGGCGGAAGGCAGGCGTTGGATTATTCCTTCCCTCTTTTCAGCCGGCGCCTGCCTTCTGTCCCAAAGATCATCCAGGTCGCCCGCCTGTACTTATTCCAATAAGACCAATTTTCTTCTACGCGAAGAATCTCTTTACTTTAGGCTGCCTGTCATCAATTCTTGCAACTGAGGCGTCTGAACATTGCACAAGTCTGCAAGCATGTGCCGTGTTCAATAGCCTATATGCGGAGAATTCATGGGAAACGAAACTGAAAAAGATTTCCAACGCCAGCTACCGAACCCCACCGGAACAGCGGACGACTCGAAGAAAAACCCAACTCATCAGGGCGGACACAATCCCAACCAGCAGGATCCTTCCAAGAAGAATCCCGCCTCGGGCGAGGGTTCGCGTCCACGCGATGGGGGACGAAGGCTCAGGGCAGTTTGAAAAGCGTCGTGCATCGTAGTCGTTGTTGCGGTATGCGACCATCCCCCAGCGAACCGGCCGGGGGATTCTGTTTTGCTTCCATTCTTCCTACCAAAACAGAGGATTTCTTGCGTTACAGCAACCATCCCAAGTCCCTACAGGAAATACCCTAGAGCGATCCCGGTATCTTTCGTGATAAGAAATCGTGCAAGGCCGAAGTTCCCGTGTTTTCTTCATTAGTTACGTGCTGAAAGGAACTACGGTCCGGCTCTAGCTGCGAAATCGCCGGACGGCCGTGCTGGCCTGATCAGCAGAGCTATGGGCAAACGGAGTAGAGCCGAATGCGCCAAAACAACGAGTTTTCCATTCATTTGAAGGGACGACCATGAAGAGAAATGACCGTAACGCGGCTACCGCGACCGTAGACAGTCCTTCCAAAGATAGTCCGACCAAGGCGAGCGTCAAGAACAACGGGCGCTCGAATGGCGCAGCCGAACCTGCCTCCGCTGATTTCACGGTGATACTCGCGAGCCTGCAAACCATGCGCGACGGAGATTTTTCCGTTCGACTACCCGGTTCCTGGACGGGTCTCGCGGGCAAAATCGCGGACACATTTAACGAGATAGTCGCGGCCAACCAGCAAATGGCGCAGGAACTGAAGCGCGTCGGGCAGGTCGTAGGCAAGGAAGGAAGAACTCGCGAGCGCACGCGATTCCACGAGTCGAGGGGTGCGTGGGGAGAGATGGAAAGTTCAGTCAACACTCTTGTGGAAGATTTGCTTCGGCCCACCACAGAAGTTACACGCGCGATCGCGGCCGTCGCTCAGGGCAACCTGACCCAAACCGTGCGGCTGGACGTTGACGGGCGACCGCTGGAAGGGGAATTCTTGCGCTCGGCCAACATCGTCAATACCATGATTCAACAACTCGGCGTGTTCACGGCCGAGGTTACGCGTGTGGCCCGTGAAGTGGGGACTGACGGAAAGCTGGGCGGCCAGGCGCAAGTACCCGGTGTGGCCGGTACATGGAAGGACCTCACCGACTCCGTCAACTCGATGGCTAGTAACCTGACCGGACAGGTTCGCAACATTGCCGAGGTGGCGACCGCCGTAGCCAGCGGCGATCTCTCCCGCAAAATTACCGTGGACGTACGCGGTGAAATCCTGCAGCTCAAAGAAGCCATCAACACGATGGTGGACCAGTTAAGGTCATTCGCATCGGAAGTGACCCGCGTGGCTCGGGAGGTGGGCACGGACGGCAAACTCGGAGGCCAGGCGGTTGTGCCCGGAGTCGCCGGCACATGGAAAGATCTCACCGACTCCGTCAACGCTATGGCCGGAAACCTCACGGCACAGGTGCGAAACATTGCCGAGGTTACCACTGCGGTCGCGCGCGGGGATCTGTCGCGCAAGATCACGGTCGATGTCAAAGGCGAGATCCTCGAACTCAAGGACACCATTAACACCATGGTGGATCAGCTCAACGCATTCGCCGGGGAAGTTACGCGCGTGGCGCGCGAAGTCGGAACTGAAGGCAAACTCGGCGGTCAGGCTCAAGTGCCTGGGGTGGGCGGCACATGGAAAGATCTCACCGACAACGTTAACTTCATGGCCAGCAACCTGACGGGGCAGGTTCGAAACATCGCCGAGGTCGCAACGGCGATTGCGAGTGGCGATCTCTCGCGAAAGATCACCGTAGACGTGCGCGGCGAAATTCTGCAGCTTAAGGAAACCCTCAACACCATGGTGGATCAACTGAACCGCTTCGCTGGTGAAGTAACCCGTGTGGCCCGCGAAGTGGGCACGGAAGGTCGGTTGGGCGGACAAGCGAACGTGCCGGGAGTGGCAGGTACCTGGAAAGATCTCACCGACTCCGTCAACTCCATGGCCGGAAACCTCACTGGCCAAGTGCGCAACATCGCCGAAGTGACGACTGCGGTGGCTCGCGGCGATCTGTCGCGCAAAATCACCGTCGATGTGAAGGGCGAAATCCTCGAACTAAAAAACACGATCAACACGATGGTGGACCAACTCAACGCCTTCGCTGGCGAAGTGACGCGCGTTGCCCGCGAAGTCGGCACCGAAGGCAAACTCGGTGGTCAGGCGCAGGTACCCGGTGTTGCGGGCACGTGGAAGGATCTCACCGACAACGTGAACTTCATGGCCAGCAACCTGACCGGACAAGTGCGAAACATCGCCGAAGTGGCAACGGCGGTCGCGCGCGGCGACTTGTCGCGCAAGATCACGGTCGACGTGAAGGGCGAAATCCTCGAACTCAAGGACACCATCAACACGATGGTTGACCAGTTGAGGTCGTTCGCTTCGGAAGTAACTCGCGTGGCCCGCGAAGTCGGCACCGACGGCAGACTAGGTGGTCAGGCGCAGGTGCCAGGCGTCGGAGGCACCTGGAAGGACCTTACTGATTCCGTGAACTCAATGGCCAGCAACTTGACCGGGCAAGTGCGCAATATCGCCGAAGTGTCCACGGCCATCGCGACCGGCAACCTTTCCAAGAAAATTACGGTAAACGTCAGCGGCGAGATCCTTCTTCTGAAAGAAACCATCAACACCATGGTGGACCAACTTAATGCGTTCGCCGGCGAAGTGACGCGTGTGGCGCGCGAAGTAGGCACGGAAGGTCGCTTGGGTGGACAGGCGAACGTACCGGGCGTGGCCGGCACGTGGAAAGACCTTACCGACTCCGTCAACTCGATGGCAGGAAACCTCACCGGGCAGGTTCGTAACATCGCCGAAGTGACCACCGCCGTGGCTCGTGGCGATTTGTCACGCAAGATTACCGTGGACGTGAAGGGCGAGATTCTCGAACTGAAAAACACGATCAACACCATGGTTGACCAGTTGAACGCGTTCGCCGGAGAAGTAACTCGTGTGGCCCGCGAAGTCGGCACCGACGGCAAACTGGGCGGTCAGGCGCAGGTCCCCGGCGTGGCTGGCACATGGAAGGATCTCACCGACAACGTGAACTTCATGGCCAGCAATTTGACCGGTCAAGTACGCAACATCGCTGAGGTAGCCACAGCCATTGCGACCGGTGACCTCTCAAAGAAGATCACCGTCGACGTCCGCGGCGAGATTTTGCAACTTAAGGAAACGCTCAACACCATGGTTGAGCAGTTGCGATCATTTGCGGCAGAAGTCACGCGTGTGGCGCGCGAAGTGGGCAGCGAAGGCCGGTTGGGTGGACAGGCCAACGTGCCGGGCGTAGCTGGCACCTGGAAAGACCTTACCGACTCTGTGAACGCCATGGCCGGGAACCTCACCGCGCAGGTTCGAAACATTGCGGAAGTGACCACTGCCGTGGCCCGCGGCGATTTGTCGCGTAAAATCACGGTCGATGTGAAAGGCGAAATTCTCGAACTGAAAAACACCATCAACACCATGGTCGACCAACTCAACGCTTTCGCCGCGGAGGTAACGCGTGTCGCCCGCGAGGTGGGTACCGAAGGCAAGCTTGGAGGCCAGGCGCAGGTGCCGGGAGTGGCGGGTACGTGGAAGGACCTTACCGACAACGTCAACGTGATGGCTGCCAACCTCACCGAGCAGGTTCGCGGCATCGTCAAGGTCGTGACCGCCGTTGCCGACGGCGAACTCACGCAGAAACTCACCGTGAACGCCAAGGGTGAGGTAGCGGCTCTCGCCGAAACAATCAATAACATGACCGGCACGTTGGCCACCTTCGCTGACCAGGTAACCACGGTCGCACGCGAAGTGGGCGTGGAAGGCCGACTGGGCGGCCAGGCAAACGTGCCCGGCGCTGCCGGCACGTGGAAAGATCTCACCGGGAACGTGAACCTTCTCGCCGACAACTTAACCAACCAGGTGCGTGCGATCGCGGAAGTCGCGACCGCGGTGACCAAAGGTGATTTGACCCGTTCGATCCAAGTGGAGGCGAGCGGTGAAGTCGCCGAGCTAAAAGACAACATCAACACCATGATCGACAACCTGCGGTTGACCACCGACCGCAACACCGAGCAAGACTGGCTCAAGACAAATCTCGCCCGATTCACCAGTATGTTGCAGGGCCAGCGCGATCTGGCCACGGTCGGTCGGAAACTGCTCTCCGAGTTGGCGCCACTTGTAAGTGCCCAGCAAGGTGTGATCTACCAGATGGAGACTGAGGAGTCGGCCGGCATGGTGCTGCTCTCGGCGTTCGCTGTTGACGGACAGGATGGGCATCTACGGCGCGTGAAGTTGGGAGAGGGCCTGATCGGACAGTGTGCGGCGGAGAAGCGGCGTATGTTGATTACCGATCTGCCGGAAACCACAGTCCCCATCCGTTCGGGTTTGTTCGAGGCCGTTCCGCAAAACGTTATCGTGCTGCCGGTGCTCTTCGAGGATAACGTCAAGGCAGTCATTGAGCTCGCCTCGTTGAGCACCTTTACGGCCTCACATCTGGCTTTTCTTGAACAATTGACTGCCAGCATCGGCATTGTGCTGAACAGCATCGAGGCGACGATGCAGACCGAAGGCCTATTGAAGCAGTCGCAGCAACTCGCCACCGAGCTCCAGACACAGCAAAGAGAGTTGCAGCAGACCAACGAGCAGCTGGCGCAAAAAGCACAGCAGCTCGCCGAGCAGAACGTGGAGGTGGAACGCAAGAACCAGGAAATTGAACAGGCCCGCGGCGCGCTGGAGGAGAAGGCAAAAGAACTCGCTCTGACTTCCAAGTACAAGTCCGAGTTCCTGGCCAACATGTCGCACGAGCTGCGCACACCTTTGAACAGTATTCTGGTGCTTGGCCAACAACTCACCGACAATCCGGACGGCAACCTGACCCCAAAGCAGGTCGAGTTCGCACGAACCATTCACGGCGCTGGTACGGATCTGCTGAACCTGATCAGCGACATTCTCGATCTGTCGAAGATCGAGTCCGGAACCGTTTCGGTCGACGCCGAAGAAGTCTTCTTCGCCAGCCTCCTTGATATGGTCGCTCGCCCGTTCCGCCACGAGGCGGAGAACCGGCGACTTGCCTTCGAGGTGCATTCCGATCCACATCTTATGCGCAGTCTGGTGACGGACTCAAAGCGGTTGCAGCAGGTACTCAAGAACCTGTTGTCGAATGCGTTTAAATTCACTGAACAAGGAGGCGTACACCTGAATGTATCGATCGCCAAGGCCGGCTGGAGTGATGACCATCCGATCCTGGACGCCGCGGCGTCCGTCGTGGCCTTCGAGGTGACTGATACAGGAATCGGAATTCCGTCAGAAAAGCAACGCATTATCTTCGAGGCTTTCCAGCAAGCCGATGCCGGCACCAGCCGCAAGTACGGTGGAACTGGCCTGGGCCTGGCGATCAGTCGAGAGCTGGCCAGCCTGTTGGGCGGCGAGATTCAATTGCACAGCACTCCGGGCAAGGGAAGCACTTTCATCCTGTATCTGCCTCAAACCTATGTCGGTCCGTCGGCGGCTAGTGTCACCACGGTGGATCGCAAGACTCGGTCGATTTCCCCGCCGCTTCAGTTGTCCGCGGTGCGCGCGACGGAAGCGGCCGTCGAACATGTTGCGGACGATCGCGAGAACTTGCAACCCGACGATACAGTCTTGCTGATTGTTGAAGATGACCCGCACTACGCCCGTGTGCTGTGCGATCTTTCTCACGACACGGGATTCAAAGTACTCGTGGCCATGAAAGGCGCGGAAGCTCTGGCGCTGGCTCGCGAGTTCCATCCTACAGCCGTGTCGCTGGATGTTTTCTTGCCGGACATGCTGGGCTGGACCGTACTCAACCATCTGAAACAGGATCCCGCCACGCGCCACATCCCAGTCCAGATGTTGACGCTCGACGAGGATCGGCATCACGGATTGGCCCGCGGCGCTTTCTCGTTCGTGACCAAGCCGGCCACCCCCGAAGGGCTGGGAGCGGCCTTGACCCGCATAAAAGAATATTCGACGCCGCGACGGAAACGCCTCTTGGTTGTGGAAGACAACCCGGCGGAGCAACTCAGTATCCGCGAACTGCTGGGCTATGACGACATCGACGTGTCGGTCGCGGCCAGCGGTAGCGAAGCGCTCGGTACGCTTGCCGAGCAGCCGTTCGACTGCGTTGTACTGGACCTCCGCCTTCCCGATATGTCGGGCTTTGACGTGTTGGAGCGTCTCCGCGATACCCCATCGCTTACCGACTTGCCCGTCGTCGTGTTCACGGGCAAAGAGCTGTCTTCGGAAGAAGATGCTCGTCTGCACACGCTGGCACGCAGCGTGGTCGTGAAGGGCGTCGAATCGCCGGAGCGGCTGCTCGATGAGACCGCGCTGTTCCTGCATCGCGTCGTCGCCGATCTCCCGGTAGAGAAGCAGAAAATGCTCGACCGGTTGCATCGCTCGGACGACGCCCTGGTAGGGAAGAAGGTGCTGGTGGTGGATGACGATGTGAGAAATATCTTTGCCTTAAGTAGCGTGCTGGAGCGCCGCGGAATGACCGTTTTAACCGCTGGCACGGGCCGCGAAGCGATCGCAACCCTCGAGTTCACTCCTGACCTCGCCATCGTGCTGATGGACATCATGATGCCGGAGATGGATGGATACGAAACCATGCAGGTGATCCGGCAGAATGCCTCGCTCCGACGCTTGCCCATCATCGCCCTGACCGCGAAAGCCATGAAAGGCGATCGCGAGAAGTGTCTCGAGGCCGGAGCGTCCGAGTATCTGGCTAAACCAGTGAATACCGAACAGCTACTTTCTGCGCTGCGCATGTGGCTTCACCGGTAACGTTTGTTCAGGAACCGGGTGTTTCGAAACGATGGCAGGGGGAGGCACTAAATCGCAATGACTGCAAACGAAAAGGTCAACATTCTCATGGTGGACGATCAACCAGCCAAGTTGCTCAGCTATGAGGCAATCCTCGCTGAACTTGGAGAGAATCTGATCAAGGCAACCTCGGGAAAGGAGGCTCTGGAGCATCTGCTGAAAACCGACATCGCCGTCGTGCTGATGGACGTAAGTATGCCAGATCTCGACGGGTTTGAATTGGCGGAGATGATTCGCCAGCATCCACGCTTCGAAAGAACAGCGATCATCTTCATTTCCGCCGTCTACCTGACCGATATGGACCGGCTAAAAGGATACCAGCGTGGGGCGATGGACTACATTTCCGTTCCCGTCATTCCGGAACTCCTGCGAGCGAAGGTCAGCATATTCGCCGAACTGCATCGCAAGGCAAATCAGCTGGAAACGCTGAATCATGAACTGGAGCAGCGCGTCGCGGAACGAACGGATCAGTTGGAACAAAGGGCGGAAATGCTGCAGCACCTTAATATTGAACTCGCCCGAAAGAACCAGGAACTCGATGCCATCGTCCGCACCGCTCCAGACATCATCTTCAGTCGCCAGGCCGACGGCGCGAGAGATTACATCAGCGATCGATTCTACGAGTATACCGGCGCTGAGGCGGGCTGTGCGAATGGATTCGGTTGGTTGGACTCAGTCCATTCTGACGATAAGGAGCGGAGCATGGCCGAGTGGATGCATTGCGTTCAGTCCGGCGATAACTATGAATCCGAATACCGCCTGCGCGGCAGACATGGACAGTACCGCTGGTTTCGGGCGCGAGCCGTTCCCATCCGTGATTTCGAAGGCAAGATCCTCAAATGGTACGGGACCTGCTCCGACATCCACGACAGCAAGCTGCTGGAACAGTCTATTCGCGACAATGCAATCGAACTAGAGAGGTTGGTCGATGACCGGACCGCCGCTCTCCGCAGGCTTTCCGGCCGCTTGCTCACCATGCAGGACGACGAGCGGCGCCGCATCGCCCGGGAGCTGCACGATGGTTTGGGGCAGGAGCTGGCCGCAGCAAAGATGATGATGGACAGCATGCTCGGAGCAAAGTTCGTCCAATCGAACCGGCGAACGATCAGGGAGGCCAGCGAAACCATTGACCGGGCAATCCAGCAGGTCCGCAACCTGTCCCACCTTCTGCACCCGCCCTTACTGGACGAAGTCGGTCTGCTGTCCGCGCTTCATTGGTACTTAGACGGTCTGACCAAGCGCAGCGGGATCGAAACTTCGCTGGATGTTCAGCCACCCGACTTCCCGCGGCTTGCCGTCGACCTGGAGACCGCGATCTTCCGTATCATTCAGGAGGCTCTTACCAATGTCTATCGGCATTCCGGAGCCCACAAAGCGTGGGTCACCCTTAAGCGACGAGCAGATCAAGTCGTGGTTACGATCAGAGACGATGGCAAAGGGATTGGCGATCCAATCGCGGAGTTGCGTCCCGGCAGCATTGGCATAGGCATCGGAGGCATGAACCAGCGCGCAAAAGAATTTGGCGGCGAATTACGGCTGGCCAACGTCGACCCAGGCACGCTGGTTGAGGTCGCTATTCCTTCCATCATTCCCGCGTCCCCAACGGCGCATGCCATGGCTTGATCCCCCTGAGTCCGCCCTCCGGTGTACGGCACAATCGCGCTACTGCCCTGTTCGCTGAGCCGCTCCGTTAACCTCGAGTGCCGGTCGCCGAAGCTCCCTCGGAAGAGAATTGCTGTCGAACTTTATCGCCGATCTCTTGAACCTTCCCCGCTATGACTCTGCGAGTCTCATTACCGCTCGCGGGGGCGAGAAGCAGGCCGACCCCGATGCCAACTCCTATTCCCGCGGCAAAGGGAAGGGCATTGCGCAGAATGTCACTATCTTTGCCGCGAATGGCTCTCGATGCTCTTGCCACTCGGCTGGCCGCAGTGTCATACGTCTCCAGGGCAGCGTCGCGCAGATCTTCCATCTGCCCAACCGCCCGCTCTCGCACCCTCTTCGTGGCGTTGTCGGACTGGTCAAGTAAGTAGAGGCTGGTGCCCAATAGCAGCTTGAGGAACTTGTTCATAGATGATCCTTTCACGGTACCCATAATTTCTTATCTCGAATAGCGTAGCCCCCGGCTGTTTCCACTGCCATCAAGTCGATGCTGTAGTCGCGCGCGATAGTTCGCGTACCACGCAATGCAAGCAACGTCCAGGCAACCCGGGCGCCAATGCGCACAACCAAGGAGTCGACTACTGGAGGAAGGCGTTGCCAGGCATCGTGAAATGGCGTGATCGTTCGTGGCTGGCCCTGCTCGCCTTCTTCGCCCTGACCACGCTTGCATCGTCCCTGGCGCTTGCTGCGCTACTTGCCGGCTTCACCGTGGCGATCGCTGGCGACCCTTCACAAAGTCCTGACGATCGGGCTGCCCCGGCCGTACCCAGCGCGACCTTTTCCGGAGTCGTTACCGACGCGCATTGTGGTCCTCGACATACCGCAACCGAAGAGAGCGCGTCGGAGTGCGCCAGGATGTGTGTGCGCAACGGTTCCAGATACATCATCGTAGATCGAGACAGAAGCTACGAACTGGCGGGCAACCTGACGCAAGTCGGCGACCTCGCCGGCCAGCGGGCCATCCTCACCGGAGTTCTCGAGGGAAACACAATCAAGGTGAATTCTGCAAACTCGCCGTCGGCAAGCGAAGGTAAGCAGCAGTAGGCGCAAAGCCAATCGCAATCTTGCAAGTCGCGATTACCAGTCAGGCTACCACCTTCGCAAATCTAAATCTGGTAATCGACGTCTTCCATGATTCTTTGGAGAGATGCCGACAGCGGTTCACCCGCGACCTCGGAGCCTTCGAGTTTCTGCACTCGCTCGCGCAATCTGTTCACTTCGGTCGCCACCGCCGCCAGTGCTTCGGAAAGCGGATCGTTGATCTGCTTTGGGTCCGTAATCACAACCCGTTTCCCCTCGCGGAAAATGATATGGCCCGGAACGCCCACCACGGTTGAATCTTCCGGCACATTGCGCAGCACGACCGATCCGGCGCCGATCCGGCAGTTCCGCCCCACCGTGATATTGCCCAAGACTTTCGCTCCGCCACCGATCACCACGCTGTCTTCGATGGTGGGGTGCCGCTTCCCGTGCTCCTTGCCGGTCCCGCCAAGAGTCACGCCTTGATACAAAGTCACGTCGTCGCCAACGATCGCAGTCTCGCCGATGACCACCCCCAGCCCATGATCAATGAACAGCCGTCTGCCGATCGTGGCTCCCGGATGAATTTCAATGCCGGTAAAGAATCGCGCTACCTGCGCGAGCCAGCGTGCAACAAGAAAAAAACTATGGTTCCATAGCCAGTGATTAATGCGGTAGAACCACACGGCGTGCAGCCCCGCGTAGCACAAGAGAACTTCCAGCCGCGACTTGGCCGCGGGATCCCGCTCCAGCACGGTGGCCACGTCTTCGCGAATTGAGGCCACAAGATGAGGCATGAATCAAGCGGCAATTGCCGATGTCGGAATTTGCAGCGCCTGGTTCCGCAGCGCGTCAAACAGAATACTGGTTAGATAGCGTTCGCCGAAATCCGGCAAAACCACTACCATCAGCTTGCCAGCGTTTTCTTGACGGCTCGCGACCTTGATTGCCGCAACCACGGCAGCCCCCGACGAAATGCCCACCAGCAGACCCTCTTCCTTCGCCAGGCGGCGCGCCATGTTGATCGCATCGTCGTTCGTGACCGTTACCACCTCATCGATATAGTCCCGGCGCAGAATGCTGGGCACAAATCCGGCGCCGATACCCTGGATTTTGTGAGGCGAAGGCTTGCCGCCCGAAAGTACCGGACTATCCGCCGGTTCGACAGCAACCGCCTTAAACGAAGGTTTCTTCGGCTTGATATATTCGCAAACGCCGGTAATAGTCCCGCCCGTGCCAACCCCGCAGATCAGGATTTCGACTCGCCCCTCCGTATCATTCCAAATCTCGGGTCCGGTCGTTTCAAAGTGAATCTTCGGGTTGGCGGGGTTGTCGAACTGCTGCAGTATGAAACCGTTCGGGGTATTGGCGAGAATCTCCTCGGCCTTGGCCATTGCACCCTTCATTCCATTTGGACCGGGAGTGAGCACGATTTCCGCGCCTAACGCCAGCAGGAGCACTCGCCGCTCCAGGCTCATTGTCTCCGGCATCGTCAGGATCAGTTTGTACCCTCTCGCCGCCGCCACGAACGCCAGGCCAATACCCGTGTTTCCGCTGGTGGGCTCGATCAGCACGGTTTTCCTGGGCTGAATCTTACCCGCGCGTTCGGCCTCATTGATCATGCTGACACCAATGCGATCCTTTACGCTGGCGCAAGGATTCGAACTCTCTAGTTTCGCCACCACCTGGGCCGCGCAGCCCGCGGTCACTTTGTTAAGCCGAACCAGCGGCGTGTTACCAATCAACTGGGTGACGTCATTTGCAATCTTCATGGCTAGCCTCATCGCTCCAGAATTGGATGCAGCAGTTTCTCACTTAGCCCCAACAAAAGATCACCAGCGTACCGGTCTGCCGCCTGTGATACAGGTCACAACGGTGAGCACTCTGTAATGAGATTCGGTTCCGGTGTGGGTTACACGGAGGAAAAAGCGTTGCGAATGGGGCGATAGGATCTGAACCTACGCCCCCTTTCCGGAAACCAAGGCGTCCCTGCTTATTTATGGTGGCTTTCAGTGGCTGCGCGACAGGCCTGAACATCGCTCGGGCTAACCGGAACGCTGATGGACTTTCCATCTCGCGTGGGACTGCCCCCACCCTTCACCACCGGGTCAAAGCAATCTTTCCAGAGACCATTATCTTTTTTGTATTGCCCCGGAATGAATCCCAATTTCTTGCATTCGTTGATGATTCTCTCGCAAGCCGGGTTACTTTCGATGGCGGTTTTCTGTCCGCTCTTGGAGGACGGAGTTTGCGGGATGGCGCTGGTCGAGGGGTGCGGCATCGTCTGTGCCCCCGTCTGTGCCGTAACATCGGCCCCGATCATCATCGATAAAAGAAACGCGCCCGCTACCAAAACCCGACAGGTTGTCCGCCTACGCATAGATCTCCTCCAGCTACAAATTGAATTTTTTGGACCCTTACAATATACCCCAACCTGTCAAGCCCCTTTTCCTTCTTTTCCCAGCAACTGAGAACCGAGAACCGATAACCGATAACTGGCTTTTTAGTCTTCTGAGGAACAAAATCAACCCAACGCCAAGCCGTCATCCTGAGGTCGCGCAGCGGCTGAAGGATCTGGCGCGCAGTATTCGAGCTACCCCCCGCCCGAACTTTCCCCGGGTTTCCTCCCTCGCCGTGAACCGGACCCATCCGTTTTTCTTGCTTGACGAGCTCCCTCAAAATCGGATAACATAGTACAGATTACATTATCTATGAGATAATGTTCGCTCTTTGAAAACTGATCCAGGCAAGCGCAAGCGTGTCCCCGCAAGGAGAATCGGGCCCGGAGTTTCCCCAGCCGCAAAGCGGCGTAAGAATGCAGCCCATGGCCAAGCTATGGGGAAAAGGCCGGAAAGCGAAAAAGCCCCGGCAGGGCGAAAGACAAGTCCTCGGAGGCTCAGCCGTTCCAGTTTCAAAACGGAACTTCGCCACACGACCGCGCAGCCCTAACTCTCATGTTCTCTAGATTTTGCGTGTAAGTCCTTAAAACTCAAAGATCTAGCACATAGTCATAAAATAACTCCTGTGTTGTCAAGATTTTGGGCACAACAGGGGAGGGGGAGTACCCGATACTAAACAGTAAACTCCGTCCTATAACGGGAAACTGCGCGCATGCCTGGTGACCGCCCTCAGCACAACCCAAAGGTCGACCCCCTTCGTCCTTTTGGCGAGCCGGAAATGACCTAGAATTCAAGCAGAGCGGTCGGCAAAGGCGAGTCAATTCCAACCATCGTTTTCGGGGAGGAATTGGACCACGTTCTCAGAGCCGCCGAAGATCGAGGGCGGCGGAAAGAAGGGAACTCTTCACTATGGCAGCAGACACTCTCACCATCACCGATAATCGCACCGCCACGAACTACAACCTGCCGATTGAGAATGGGACCATCCGGGCCACAGACTTGCGGAAGATCAAAACCGGCCCCGACGACTTTGGGCTCATGACCTACGATCCCGCGTTCATGAACACTGCCTCCTGTCACAGCAGCATCACCTTCATTGACGGCGATCGCGGCATCCTGCACTACCGGGGCTACCCCATCGAAGTACTGGCGGAGAGCTGCACTTTTCTTGAAGTTGCATACTTGCTGCTGTTCGGCGAACTCCCTACTCGGGACGAACTGAAAACCTGGGTCAACGAAATCACCCATCACACCATGCTGCATGAAACCACGAAAAAGCTGATGGAGGGCTTTCTTCACGACGCGCATCCGATGGCGATGCTGGTCAGCACGGTCGCGGCTTTGTCCACGGTTTACCCCCAGGCCAGGGACATTCATGATCCCGCCAACCGCCTGCTGCAGGTCAAACGTCTGATCGGCAAGATGCCCTCAGTCGCGGCCATGTCTTACCGGCACAGTCTTGGCCTTCCCTATATTTACCCGGACAACGATCTCAGCTATCCAGAAAATTTCATGAACATGTTGTGGAAGATGGTTGAGCCGAAGTATGTTGCCAACCCTGTGCTTGCCCGCGCCCTGGACATTCTTTTCATTCTTCATGCCGACCACGAACAGAACTGCAGCACCAGCGCCATGCGTGCGGTGGGCAGCTCCCACGCCGATCCCTACCTGGCAACCGCCGCTGCCGCCGCTGCCTTAGCCGGACCGCTGCACGGCGGAGCCAACGAAGCTGTTCTCGAAATGCTCGAGGAGATCGGCTCCAAGGCGAATGTCCCTGCCTACATCAAGAAGATTAAAGAAGGACACGGCAAGCTCATGGGCTTTGGCCACCGCGTCTACAAGAACTACGATCCGCGCGCCAAGATCATCAAGTGGACGGCGGAAAAAGTATTCGCAGTCACGGGCGGAAATCCCAAACTCGACATCGCGCTGGAGCTGGAGCGAATCGCGCTTGAGGATGAATATTTCATCGCCCGCAAACTGTATCCCAACGTCGACTTCTATTCCGGAATCATCTATCAGGCTATGGGCTTCAAACCGGAGATGTTTACGGTACTGTTCGCCATCCCGCGCACCGCGGGCTGGCTGGCCCAATGGCAGGAGATGATTACCGATCCCGAGCAGAAGATCGCGCGTCCCCGGCAGGTCTACACCGGACCCGAAGCGCGCCAGTTCGTGCCCATTGAAAAACGCATGCCGGTCCTGGCTGCTAAATGAGTTCTCTCGCTGCTGATAAGGCGAGCGCGCAAGGGTTTGTTGCAATAGAAATCCTGTTCTGGTGTGGTACGATCCGATGCGTCAATTGTTTCGTTGTGAAGTGAATCCATCAAAGCCTAAAATGTTTCGACGGAGGAGGCACTATGCGCATACACAAGCTATCGATTTCAATCGCCCTCTTGACTGCGTTGCTTGGGTTGTCGATCGCGTGTACCAAGAAGCCGAGCGACGATGCCATTGCCAAGGACATACAAGCCAAAGTTGCCGCTGATCCGGATACCAAGGACTCCCAGGTCAACGTAGCGGCCAAGGATGGCAAAGTCACACTGACCGGTAATGTTAAGACCCCAGCAGCCCAGCAGAAAGTGGAGCAGATCGCCCGGGACGAGCCCGGTGCTGCGGGCGTTGATGATGAGACTGCGGTCCAGGCCGATGCAAGCGCGCCAGCCGCACCAGCGGCTCAGGCGATGGCACCGCCCCCTCCACCGGTGGAGAAACCCAAACCCCAACCAATCGTTGTGCCGTCAGGAACAACGCTCACCGTCAGAGTTGGCCAGGCGTTGAGCTCGAAGACCAGCCAGTCGGGCCAAACTTTTCTGGCTACTCTAGCGCAACCAGTGAGTGTTGGAGGGAGGACGGCGATCCCTGCCGGAGCAACCGTCAGCGGCACCGTGGTATCCGCCAAATCAAAAGGCAAGATCAAGGGTGAAGGCGAACTTACCCTCGCCCTGACGAGCGTCACGGTGAAGGGGCAAACCTATAACATCCAGACGGGCGTGCTGGACAACACAGTCAAAGGCAAGGGGAAGAGAACGGCGGTGGCGACCGGCGGTGGAGCAGCTGGCGGCGCGTTGATTGGAGGCATCGCGGGCGGAGGCAAAGGAGCAGGTATTGGCGCTCTAGTGGGCGCGGGTGCGGGACTGGTAGGAGGCGCGCTGACCGGGAACCAGCAGATCGAAATCCCAGCCGAGTCGGCGCTGAGCTTCCGAATGTCTTCGCCCTTGACGCTCCCGCCGCCGGCTGAATGATGCCATTCCCGGGCGCCGTTGTTTAGCGAATCTCCGGGCTTAGCTGTATCCGTGAGCGGACGGTCCGGTGCGCCTTGTCACTCCGTCCCATCACGCTATTGGTGCGTCCGGCGGTTGCGATCCTGTCCGTTGCGCTTGCCTTTTGGTTATCTGCCTTTGGACAATTAAGGTGCAGGGGAAGGGGTCGAGATGTTCTGTCTCCGCCCGGTCTGTTAGCCCTTCCTCTGCGATATCCCTCCAGCACCCGGATCACTCACTTTCTCTCGCTGGCTGCCGGTGATTTCACCTCGACTTTCACGCGCATCCAAGGATGTATGCAGCACTGAAAAAGATGTTCCCCCGGTGCCAGACCGGTGACTTGGAGCTGGCTGCCTTGGAGCATTCGAGTCCTGGCGACGGCGACCTTGCCAAAGCCGCCGGCACATTCGGGAATGGTCTGCTCGCCTGGGCCATTCAGCTGCGGAATGAAGCCGCCACCGAATTGCTGCACCTCGGTGAAGGTATGTGGCTCTCCGCCCTGATCGACTACGCTCATAACGGTTCCTTGCTTGATGTGGACTGTGTCAGGTTCAAAGTCCCACTTCTTGTCGGGATGTCCAGACTGCGCCTCCGAGAATAACTCGGACAACGTCGTGGTGTATCCGAGCGCGATATTCCTGCAGAAGTCGGGTCCGAGCGCTTCATTGAAGGTTTTCGGATCGCATTCGTCCAAGGCTACGACTTGGCTGCCGCTTAGAATTGGACTGCGAGCTGGTGGATTTGCTTGAGCAAAGGCGAATGTTGCACCAACGAAGGTCAAACAGCCAACGAGTAAACTGAATTTCGCTACCGTATTCATTGTCACTATTCCTCCATCCTCAGTTGTTCAGAGATTGTGCTCGGGACGGCATTGCTCGATCTGAATGCCTGGCAGTGCTCATTCTCGAGCGCGCTAAACACCGGCAACTTTCGCCGGGAAGTTCGGGGGCGTCAATCCTTGGAGCCTCTTTTCAACCTCCAAATTTTCTCCGCGGCTAATCTAATGAAAAACTTGGACTTAGCAATTCCTCAACAGAGGTCTCAGCGAGACAAGACTTGTGATAAAGTTTTGGGGCTTGTATGTCCGCACCGGCTTCAGTGGCGCGCGTGCTACGGTTCGAGTCCTTTGAACTGGATCTGCATGCCGGGGAATTGCGCAAACGTGGCGTCAGACTGCGTCTGCAGGGCCAGCCCATACAGGTGCTTGCGATACTGCTCCAGAGTGCCGGCAATCTGGTAACTCGCGAAGAGTTAAGGAGCCGGCTCTGGCCCGCCGATACCTTTGTGGACTTCGACCACAGTCTCCACAACTCAATTGGGCGCATTCGCGAAGCGCTGGGCGATTCGGCAGAGATGCCCCGATACATTGAAACCCTGCCCCGCCGCGGATACAGGTTTATTGCGGCCGTAGAAGAAGTTCAGGCACGTATCGGTGGAGAGAATGGCAACAAAATGGAGGAAGCGGTGGGAGTTTCGCCGCAACCCAAGGCTCCGCGACGCGGCGCGACGTTAATCCTCACCCTGATCTCTTGTGGTGTGATCGGGCTCGCGGGCTGGGCGGCGTGGCGGCACTCTTACGCTAAAATCACAGTCGTCCCCATCCGCTCCATTGCGGTTCTGCCACTGCAGAATCTTTCATCGGATGCGGCACAAGAATACTTCGCCGACGGCATGACGGATCAGTTGATCACCGAGCTTGCCAAGGTCGGCACCCTGCGCGTGACCTCAAGAACTTCGGTGATGCGCTACAAAGGCACAAAGAAGGCTTTGCCGGAGATTGCACAAGAATTGAACGTCGACGCGATCGTTGAAGGGTCGGTCATTCGTTCGGGCCAACGAGTGCGTGTCACCGCCCAACTCCTCCAGGCACCCACGGATCGGCATCTCTGGGCGGAAACGTACGACCGCGATGTCGGCGATATCCTGAGGCTGCAAGCTGATGTAGCGGATTCCATAGCGCAGCAAGTGCGCGCACAACTCACTCCAACGCAGGCTCAGGCTCACACCGTGAACCCGGGAGCGTACGATGCCTATCTCCGAGGGCGTCTTTACTTTGTCAATGAGTTCACCAAGCCTGACTCGCTCAAGAAGGCTCAAGCTTATTTCGAAGATGCGATCCAGAAAGATCCAGGTTTCGCGCTCGCTTATGCGGGACTGGCGGACAGTTACGTCTACATGGCATTTGCGGGAGCTTTGCCAAAGGATCAGGCCTACCGGTCAGCCAAGGACGCGTTAGCCAAAGCACTTGCACTGGACGACAGCATCGGCGAAGCCCATGACACGCTTGGGCTGCTGAGTTCGGAGTTTGACTGGGATTGGGACACTGCCGATCGCGAGTTCAACCGTGCCATCGCTCTCGCCCCGAGCTACAGCTGCGCGCATGAAGATCGCGCCCAGTTTCTCGCCCTGACTGGCCGACGGACCGAAGCTCTCGCCGAGATCGCAAAGGTCGACCAATTGGACTATGGGTTCAGTGCGGCGCATACCGAATCAGCGACCTACTATGAGCTCCGGGATTACCCTGACCTGATTGAAGCAAGTAGGAGAGGCCTGCTTTTGGATCCGAAGGACTGGCCGCAACACTACACTCTCGGTGTCGGCTATGAGGGCACGGGAAAGCTAGTGGAAGCAATCTCTGAGTATCAGAAAGCGGTCGAATTGTCGGCTGGTGACTCGAATTCCACCGCCGCGCTGGCGCACGCTTTTGCGGTGACTGGCAGAAAAGCTGAAGCGGAGAGGATTCTTCATGACTTCGAGCGAAAATCGAAAAGTGACCAGGTTTCGCCGTATCTGATGGCAACGATGTTCGCGAGTCTTGGCGATAAGGACAGGGCCTTCGAGTTCCTGGAAAAAGCTTACCAGGAGAGATCCTTGGGCATGACCTCGGACCTCAAAGCTGATTTACGAATCGACAATCTCCGCTCTGACCCGCGATTCCAAGCCTTGCTGCAGCGAGTCGGATTGCCTCAATGAGTTGTATTTGCAAAGGTAAGCCCCTCTTTCAAATTTCGTCGCGCCCGCCTTCACGTAAGCCGATCAACCGAACCGCGAGTGTGATTGTTGACGAAACCGGGCCATTGCACTCGTTGACTGCAGTCGTTTCCCAATGGATCGCATAGGGGCAACTCGAAAGTAGGCGTGTAGCACTTTCGCCGTCCCTATATACCCACAAGCGGGTTGACGGAAGAACCAATCCCACCTAAGATGGCTCGACCTGAACGAACAAGGCCGACGCCACTCGGACCATGATAGGCCAGACCATATCCCACTACCGAATCGTTGAGATGTTGGGCGGTGGAGGGATGGGCGTTGTCTACAAGGCTGAAGACACCCGCCTGCATCGCTTTGTTGCGCTGAAGTTCCTTCCCGAAGATGTTGCCAAAGATCCGCAAGCTCTCAGCCGCTTCCAGCGTGAGGCACAAGCGGCTTCCGCCCTGAACCATCCCAATATCTGCACCATCTATGACATCGGCGAGCAGGACGGGCAGGCCTTCATCGCCATGGAATATCTGGAGGGTGCGACCCTCAAGCACAAGATCGAGGGCCGTCCGCTCAAGCTGGAACAGTTACTGGAACTGGGGATCCAGATTGCCGATGCCCTCGATGCCGCCCACTCCGGCGGCATTGTGCACCGCGACATCAAGCCAGCGAATATTTTCGTCAGCCAACGCGGGCAAGCGAAAATCCTCGACTTTGGATTGGCCAAGCTTACCCCGCAAGGCAGTCGGGTCGTAGATGTGTCGGCCGGAGCGACGCGCACTGCCATCAGCGTGGACCAACTCACTACGCCGGGCACCGCGATGGGAACCATTGCCTACATGTCTCCCGAGCAGGCGCGCGGAGAGACGCTCGACCACCGCACCGATCTATTCTCGTTCGGTGTGGTGCTCTACGAAATGGCAACCGGCCGGCAGCCGTTCTCGGGAACGACCTCCGCGGTCGTCTTTGAAGCGATCCTGAACAAAGTGCCTGCGTCGCCGGTCCAGTTGAATCCGGCATTGCCGCCGCAACTGGAAATTATTCTGAATAAGGCGCTGGAGAAAGACCGCGAGTTGCGCAGCCAGAGTGCGGCGGAGCTTCGCGCCGATCTGAAGCGGGTCAAGCGAGATACCGATTCCTCGCGGGCAGGGATCAGTGGCGTGGTTTCGACATCGGCGGCGAAAACCGAAAAAGAAGTTCCGGCCCAGCCACGGCGCACTCGTCTTCTGCCGCTGATGGTCTGCCTCGGCTTTCTGCTGGCTCTTGCGGTGGGATTAATCGCGGGCAAGCGTCTATGGGGATCCTCGGGAACCAGCGCGCCTTTGTATCACGAGATCACTTTCCGCCGCGGCGAGATTCGCTCGGCGCGATTCGCGCCGGACGGCCAGACCATCCTGTACAGCGCCGCCTGGCAAGGAAATCCCGGAGAAATATTCGCCGCGCGCCAGGGCACCGTCGAATCGCGCTCTCTCGGACTGGGCCACGCCGAACTGCTGGCGGTTTCATCCACCGGCGAGATGGCGCTTTCTTTAGGCAGCCATCCCGTCGGAACCTGGGTGAATGTGGGCACACTGGCCAGGGCGCCGTTGGCTGGCGGCGCGCCCCGCCCGGTTCTCGAGGATGTTGAATGGGCTGATTGGTCGCCCGACGGAAACAGCTTAGCCGTGGTGCGCAATGTGGGTGGCCGCGATCGCCTGGAATTTCCCATCGGCAAAGTCCTCTACGAGACCAGCGGTGGCTGGATCAGTTATCCGCGAGTTTCTCCCAAGGGCGACTACGTGGCCTTCATTGACCACCCCGACCAGGGAGATGACGGCGGTGCCATCGCGGTTGTTGATCTCTCCGGCAAGAAGCAAAAGCTGACGCGTGACTGGTACGGCACCCAGGGTTTGGCCTGGTCGCCGGACGGGGAGGAAATCTGGTTCACCGCCAGCGAATTGGGAGTGGACCATTATCTGTCCGCGATCAGCTTGGCGGGAAAAGAACGATTGGTAACGCGGATCCCCGGCACACTGGTC